>ERZ1740065.606-NODE-606-length-19794-cov-12.554486_pt1 | contig 19794 bp, 20 predicted proteins | sample MGYA00581738_ERZ1740065 | MGnify/ENA primary metagenome ERZ1740065 (study PRJEB43018, sample SAMN04849749) | marine metagenome | isolation source: floating plastic debris | place: Pacific Ocean | collected 2008-09-01 | study: EMG produced TPA metagenomics...
TATATCCCTCTCTCCCTACCTCTCCTTATATCCCTCTCTCCCTACCTCTCCTTATATCCCTCTCTCCCTACCTCTCCTTATCTCCCTCTTTCATTCCTTCCATTTTCTCTCTTTTCCCTCCATTTTTCTCTTTCTCCTTCTCCCTCCAGCTATTTCATTCTCTTGTTCCTTCCATCACTATTTCCTTCCCTCCACATCTCACTCTTTCTTTCCTTTCCTCCCTTATTTTCCGCATCCCTCTCTCTTCCTTCCATCCCTCCTCTACTTTCCATCTTCATCCTTCTGTTTCTCTCTTCCTCCCATCTTCCTCCGCTCTCTCTCTCTCCATGCATGCCTCCGTCCGCTCTCTCTCTCTCCATGCATGCCTCTGTCCGCTCTCTCCTGTAAAGTGCTGCCACCATGCTGTTGACAATCGGAGAGGAAATGCTCACTTTTCACCACTCAGTAAGCTCATGCTTGCTAATCGATATTACAGAAATTTAATACAGCTACAGTTTGGTGCAGAGAACTAGACCTGTGTGGAAGCCTGTCTTGTGTGTATTTTTCTTGATGTGTAGGCTCTCATTTGGAGAGAGTGAGTGCTCATAAACAAATACATTTATATTGATCTTGTGGCAGCGCCGTGACGAGACGCTCACAGCCGCAGCATTGTGTACCTAAACAGCCCATACCTGACTTCACTTCTGTCCATCAATACTGGAGCATGTCAATTTACATTAGATCAGGGTGATCCCTCCTCCTCAACATCTCACATATGCACAGCATTGTCCAGTAGCTTCTCCTTGTTGATTCCCGTTCTCACCTTTATCACAGGACTGGAGGCAGTCGGCAGATTCCGACAGAATGCTCAGATGCTGTATGAGACGTTGAAATTGACGTGCGATGAAGACGGAGATAAAATCAAGGTAAACACATTTGCATACAGAGGCTGATGTATAGAACATATGCCAGCCAATACAAACAACCCAACACTGAAAGAGTTGTATAGTTGGTAGGCGGTAGTATCGTGAGCATCTTTGAAGCATGACTGTTGAATTACATGCCTCTACACTATCGCCAGCCGCCGCTGCATGGCTATTGGACCACAAGACAAGACAACTCCCATGGGAGAGGCTATCATTCTCAGCTGCCATCAGCAATTGTTTGTGTCCATATCTATCGGGGACCGCCTAACATCAGTGACAAAGACACTGTCTGACTTCTCTCTCACTCAAGGCGGACTAACCACATTTCTTGTTCCCTTTCCATCTCGTAGTCAGTCCGTCTGTCTACTGTTACAATGAGATGTTAGGTAAATGCTATTGAAAGGTGAGAGCATTTTCTATCGGCTTTTGTAGGTATCAGATGTTACATATAGGATTACCAACTGCCAGAACTCAGAGTTCAACCCTCAGGAGCCGGCGGCCGACGAGAATAGGCGGCGAGTAGATGGCTGCACCGGCAAGCGTACGTGTGCCGTACCTCCCGACAATCTGAAACCGCCGTACATGCCAATGAAAGTCAACAATTGCTTCAACAGAAACAGCTTCGAGATTGTCATCTCCTACAGCTGTGTACCCCAAGGTGATGACGCCGATACAACATTGATTTCTCGTGATTCATTTTTCAATTTAAATTATCATCCAAAGAATATTGATTACCGAGAGACTAAATATGGCGGTCTAGATTGTTTAGACTGAACTGCTCTTCCTGGCATACCTTACAAGCTCAGCTAGTTGTAATTGTGGGGGAAAGGGGTGGGCTTGCTAGTGCGGTTGCACTGTAGCCTATAGCCACTTACTGACTTATCCCTAGCTTCGTTTGTAATGCAGTGCTGGCATTTCCATGTCCATCCTTTGTTTACACCGATGTTTGTAATACCAGCTACAGGCATGCTGAGAATAGAATCTGCTCTGAACATCCCATAATCACCACTAACTATCTCCATGTCTATGATACGGGATAATCACAGACCCTTGGAATCGATTCCCATGAACTGAATCAATTCCAATTCAGTTTGCTATTTTTTGAGAACTTCGACCGAATCCCCATAGCATTCAAACGAATCGGAACTGAACTGAACTTAGAGTTCGTCAATTGTGAACTGAACTTAACTCTACACACAATAGAAAGAACTGGTGGCCGAACTGAGCTCCGCCTGCTGGAGAATTGTAATGAAGCTATATCTCTGAGTAGCCGATAACTCTAGAACTGAGCTGATTTTGACCATACCTGACCGAGTCTGTATGGAAAGGCTGTCACTGGTACAGAATCGTGAACTGAGCTATACCCATTAGAGAACTGAACTGAACTGAAATCTCTGAAAGAGAATTTTGAACTGAACTGAATCTATAATTCTGAGAGAGAATCGGAACTGAATTGAATCCTAAACTCAGGGAATCTGCAAGGGTCTGGATAATCACCACTAACTATATCTGTGTCTATGGTTATCTGTGTCTATGGAACTCTGCAGATGCCATTGGGCCAGCTTGTGCGCTGCCTAAATAAGTGATTGCAATGTAAATCTTAGAATGATTACTAACTTTCACTGCGAGTCCAGACGGTGTAACGATATGTATCGTTGAGTCACCATCCGTTCAGAATTGTCATAGAGGTACTGGATTGCACGTGTTGAACTCAAATTTTACAGATCTGTGTTGAGACACCTCGTTATTCCCTCTTGGCTCATTAGAGCACCCTGCGGTATCTACACAGATTGGAGCCGCTAGCCCTGAGGGCTAGTCGAGTTCAATAGCCTTAGGACTTAAAAACTCATCAAAATTAGTTGGGCTGCCACAAACTGCGGTCTGATTATTGCGAAGATCCAACTATCATCGCTCAGATTTCTGATCGATGCCTCCATTAGCCCCGCCCCTAAACCTAAGCCCGCCCCTAAACCTGAGGTTAAGGGCTACGAATCTGAATGAATGAATTTTACTTTTTTGAATTTTTTTAACTTCAAAGCAAATCCTACATTCGTGCTTCTTTCTGTGTGATTGCCACCTGAATGGCTTCATTCAAGAAATTGGCGTGGAGTGTTTCTCCTCTCTCGCTCACAATAACAGTCTTGTGATGTACATATATGTGTAAGTGTATGTATGTGTACGTGCATGTGTACGTGTCAGCATATCTCTGACTATTTTAACAGAGAGGATCAGGTCAATGTGCAGCAGCATCTCGTCTCAGGATCACCTGGGCTACCTGTCCACGCCTCATTACCCAATGTTACTAAAGCCTGGCGAGCCAGCAGCACCCTGTCGCTGTCGGCTGGAGGCCACCATGAATAGCCGCATAGACCTGGTTCTGCTGGAGGCAAACCTGGTCAGTTAATCTCTTTACCCCCTCAACCTTTCACTGAGAAATGAGACTAAAAGTTTCAATGCCACAATTTGTTGCCCATTGAGTTGGGGGCAAAGTCCATTATTGGGTTAGCCGTCAGTCTCGAGTCACACAGTGTATCTCGAGTAGTCTCATACACAATCTTTGATTTCAACCTTCAGTTTGTTGACTCTCAGCTAGGCGCCAGAGACTGATCATTGATCTGGAGTGTCCTGACTCTGTGTGTAAATCACCAGCGAGCCTTGTGTGAAAATCAAATCTTATTTCATGCAGGGGCTGCAGCGTCCATGTGATCCAACGCCAGATGTACGTTGAATGGCCATCATTCTTCTTCTTGTTTATTTCATTAATTTTCGGTTGAAATGCTCACAACGAGACATGAGCTGCTCTCCTCCGCTCGCATTGCTATACTTAATTCTCACTTTTCCTCTTAACAATTTTTATCTCGCTACCACCACCGATCAGAGGTTCAAAGGCTCAGTATTATTGAATGCGCGGGCAGACGAGTGTCCGGTAAACCGATTCGGCTCTCCCAATAGCCAGGGATCAGACCAGATTTAAGTGCAAAAGTAAATATGAAGAGTGCAGTTTTTTGAGCCGCGCCACGGCGCGGTTGGTAATATCGACCAGAGTTCAAAGGAAGAACCAGCGACTTCTGCCCACAGGAAGTTCGTGGTTGTAGTCAGGATGCTGACCATCAAGCCGTAAACCTTCGCACTCTTCCATAATCAGCACATCTGAAGAGTTTTATTGATCACCGATCAAAACAGGACCAAGCTGTGCTGCGTAACTGCGTCAGCATACACAAGCCGATTTGGCAGCGGCGGCGTGAGGAGAATCCTCCTCTCTTAATTAGTTAGCGGTAGACTTGATTGAGCACCAGCCCTCACGCAAGCACGCACTCGCATACGCTGACTGATTGAAATGAACTGAAAACCCATCCTCTATTCCACTTACACAGGTGAGCAATGCCAGCGATGAAGACCTGAACAAGTGCCAAATAGAGACGAGTAAACAATACTTACACGTGGAGTACAATCACGGTAAAATCGTCCTAGAATACTGCCTCTTATCTACCCACCCTACACCCGCCTCATTACTATGTGCCTAGACAATGCATGACCGGTACTCTAAAATGCTGTGGGCCGATACAGTGCCAGATATAATTCTCACTCGCAGTGGTGATTGATATTCTAAAGCTCCGTTGCTGGACTCTGACTTTGATACTAGACACGTACTGTACATGTCTATGATGTATCCTACTTACCTGTGCTCTTATGGTGATAGACATGTCAGAGACTTACCTGCTCTGTGCTCATAAGTACAACCATCCAATGCCATCAAGCCCGACATATTCTCTGATGTTCGAGAATCCAGTAGGCCGTGAAGCCGGCGCCCTCTGGTTACAATATTCGGGTGAGTCACTCGCCTCTAACTCTACTGCCCTACTGCTGCGTAACTGAAAAACAGACGGTTTAATGCTCTGATGAAGGGATAGGTATGAAAGTTTTTAATGATGAACTCAGGAGACAGTCAGTGTGACAGTTATTAAGACATTGAGTGTGACAGTCAGTGAGATAGTTGGTGCACCAGGCAGTGTGACAGTCAGTGTGACAGTCAGTGTGACACACTCAAAAGTCAGTACATAGATTACTTCATGTTCATTGTGAGACTTAACCATTGAGTGGAATATAGTAGCAGTATCCATAGATAGAACGTTGCCTGCAGCTCATGCTGTACAGGTGGTGAGGAGAACTAGGTCAGGTGGCCACACACTGATCATTGATTGGCTGTTGATGTAGGATGATTCCCACTCTCTGTGTTTGGAGAGGCTCCTTATGGATTTGCACCAGCTCTGATTCAGGCTTTAGTCTCTACAAACGAGCTGCGATCAGCTCGTACCTGATTGTTTGTATATCTGCACTCGCCCGCCAGCCTAATTTCCTGTGATGTAAACTCGCACTTCACAAATTTAATTGTACGGCATAAAAATCAATTATTGTAAACTAGAAATTTCTCTGGTTTGCTGGCAGCCTGTGGTGCGATAAATACCACGAGCTCACATCCAGTGGGAGTTGTCATACCCTGAATCATAGTTGGCTGCAATCATACATGAGGTTACGCATAATATTAACACTCATACTAAAGCAGCTTCCAGTCAGTATAACAGATGCTCTATCTCTGCCTTTCAGCTGACCAGCCCAATGCCGTGGTCGAAGTCAAGTGTTACGAGCCAGTGGTCACCACTGTCGCTCCCATCCATTACACCAACCAGTTCCAGGACTATGGTAATAGATACAATAGGCTTGACCTTGACCTATCCAGTATAAGCACAGGTTATTAACGTGTTATAGCTAAGTTGTGTGTAGATAGCAATTCACCTGTGAACTCAATCCGAGCACGCCAATCAGCTTGTGTTTTGTTGCCAATCGTAGTTGTCTTCTCCTACCGCAGCAAGCTGCCAGCCAGCCCAACCTTTCAATGCAGACAGCAGCTTCTTAGTATGGTTTTATATTTCTCAATATCTTCTAGTCTTAGACTAACTCACTATCATTCTGCTCCTTTTATCTTCTATCTTTCTCACATCTAAATTATCTGGCAGCGCTTGAGTTTCCTTCACTACTAATCAGCTGACAGTGTGACTAGTCGACACACACTCCGATTCCATTGCTGTTCGTTACAGGTAGCTCGACTCGTCTCATCCTCGGATCTGTGGCGGCATTCCTCTTCATCATCATCGTTATAGCGCTCCTCATACTGACAGTTAAACACCGGCGGTGAGTGTGACGTCACGCCATCCAAACCCCCTATCAGTGTTAATCGGCACAATCAACTGTCACGTGACACCTTTATTTATGACATTGTGACAAATCTAATGGACTTTCACAGAAAAAGCTCTAAGCACTGTAATACTCTGAGTGAGAAGTAAGTCGACAGCCACAACTTTCCGTTTATAATATTTTGCTTCAAGCATCTGACCACTGCAGTTTCGTCATTTATTAGCCACACAGTAAAAGAGATGCAAGGTCACCCCAAGGCCAATTAACTAACCGTCATATAACAACTCAGCTTCACGATTACTCTGTCTATTTGTCTAGTCTCGAGGAGTGCTGCTCAGAGTCTCCCACTAGGTATCAACAGTGCATGCTTGCTGTTGTAACGGCACATTCTCTCACCCACCTGCCATGCCACAGGCAGAATGCATCAGACTAGCACACTTGATCTACTTTCTTTCAGGAAAATCAGGCACTACATGATGGAAAAGTATTCAAAGAAGGCAAGAAGAGAGAGAAAACTTCAAAAGAATGTGAATACTCCCATGGCATCAGTTACTCCACGAGAACTGCCAAGTAATGCACTACTGTCACTGTCACTGCGATCTGACGCCAGGATGTTTGACACATTGTCTCTGGTTGCGGCAGGTTATCAGGAAACTCACTTTGACACTCCTGACGATGGAATGTCATACAGCAAGCCCACGGCACATATACATCCACAGCTGTCGCTTAGCGAGAACATGAACATGATGGCCGAGGACGATCCTAAGACAAGCATAGTTAAAACCAATCCAAAATACTCGACATTTACTAGCACTTACCTGCCAAAGCAGGTAAGTGCGTTTACTGCAGAGCAGAAATTAAGTTCATGCAGTCCTTCTTTGTTCAGTGTCGACTAAAAACACACAGCAGCAGGCTTACAGTATCCGTAACTACACTCTGTCCTGGCTGACTCGGCTTCTTTCCTCCATTTCTGTTTCTTTTGCGAATTCAGACGTTTGAAACTGACAGCGAAGGTAGCATCAGTTCTACCTCCAAACACTCAAAGCAATCCCAAAAGTCAATAGCCTCAGGCTCCACAGGCTCCGCCTCCAGTCAAAGTAGTCATCGGCAGCATACCGACCCAACTTGGACTGAGGTGGCGCAAGACCCAGACTACAGTGATAACTGGATGAAACCTTTGCAGCCACAGCCACAGAGCAGGTAACGAGCTGCTATCTGTATGCCCACTGCAAACTGAGAGTTGTCCACTCTTGACTGAGTTGAATTTTTCCCCCATCAGCATGTCAAACTCAGTATATACAAGTGCAGACGAGAGGAACAGTTTGTTACACAAGCCGATGGTTTCGTTCAGCACTGGCGGCTCCACTATAATCGACCCACCAGACATGTCTCTCATACCTCTGATGCAGAGATCTGAGGACTCGAGGTAAACTAGGTCATACGCCGATCTCTGCTGCTACTGATATCCTTACTGTCTCATAGCTGTGTGTGTATCCGCCAATCCATCAGCCTGTTAGTGTCTGTCATCAGGTTACGACCACCCAAGTGGTAAGTTACCGTATCACCCTCCCTCCCAATAATAGGTTGCTTACATCCACTATTTAGTTTTAATAAGCAGCCCTTACAATGCGTCCTGCTGCTCACTCACAATTGAAAGACACCCTCACGCTGTCAGCTTGAGATATCAGCACAGTAAAGCATATATACCAGGGATCCTAGCAATCTGGACTGCAATGTAGATGGGTTGTCAACTGGCCCACCCTCACTCAGAAGTCATGTTTGTAACCGATTCGGTTTCTTTCAGGTTAATGTCTGATGATGAAGAGATGGATATAAAGAATGTTAACCGTAACCTGATTTCCACATCACCCTATAAGTCTCCGGGTGTGGTAGTCAGACCGGTCCTGAAATCAAGCAATAGTTCAAGGTCGACCACACCCAAACGAGACTGTGTCAAGTTCTCCAGTGATATAGCAGAGTCGTCCCCTCCTACTCCCAGGCATGTTCCTCCCCTATCCCCCTCCCAAGGTTTTCTATATAGCGGTAGCATGCTATCATGCTCATCGCTTCTCATTTCTAGGAGGTATGAAACTCCTAGTCAATATGGTACAGCGCAGAGCACTTGGAGTCCTAGAGCAGTGACGTCACAGCCAAAAGCTCCGCCTCCTGTGCCCTCAAAACCAAAGCCTTCTGTGAAAGCTCCTATTAGCTCTTTTGCGCATTCTTCAAAATTAATAGTCGACATCAAAAGTGCCCCAAGGAAAAGTAGGTCATTGCCACGTCACAACAGACGTCTTAACTCAGTACCAGTGCTCAACACGGCAGGGCTGTCCGATGCCCTGTACGCGCCAAAGAGACAGAAACGGCGCTATGCAAGCGACAATGAGAAATCATCCCCATCATCACAGGAAATGATCAGTCCCTCATCACCATACCTGACAGAGCTACAGGCCCTGCAGCAGCCCTTTATCCAAGACAGTTATGAGGGCGGGAGGGCGAGCACTACGCCCCGCTCCACATATTCGGAAGGCTATAGACGGCTGCCGATTGATGAAACAGATGACCAGCTGATGATCACAATAGACCCTCACACACCAAAGTTTAGTAGGAGAAAGAATAGCTACCAATGAACTCTCACCCACATAGCTGTCACAACAACATGACATAGCTTCTCCTCACAATATCATATCAGGTCTACTGCAGAAGTCATTCAGATATACATGTATACATGGCAGTAATGACATAGTAGTATTGCTTTAATCCATTTCACTGTAAACCTAAAGTTTTCTAACATATCAAGTATCTTGAATATCTTTCTAATGCAACATAGTCCCTCTATTCAACAGATATACAGAATGATAAATTGGACACCATTAACATGTCTAACTTCCTGTTCTGTTCTTCTGCCAAAAACAGAGAGCGGTCACTATTTGATCATGTTCCATTATGACCACTATTACTATTATTACTACTATTACTACTATATCCAGACTACATACTGTTGTTTTATATTCACTATAGTCACTAACAACGGTTACTAGCGCAATGTCAGCTGCACTAGCTCAGCGATTAGTGACAGCACAGCATACAGGTAGAACACTGAATGGCGCGGGTCACCAACCAGCTCTCAGTCTGTCTCTCTCAGATACTGACTCTGTGGTTCAATGGAGGATGAGCCATGACTATAGCAGCTACACTCAGAGGAACTGTACACTCTCCAGCCATCAATAATTCAGGCGGCATTTTCCGCTTGAGTGACCACGCAAGTATAAATATAAATGTATGATGGTAGCACTAGACCAGTGTGCTAAGAGCTGGTGAGCAAGCACTGTGTGCTTATGACTTCAGCACTGATTGACACATGGGTATAATTCTGCCATAGGCCAGCCACTGCTCATCAGGTAACTTCCTTCACCATTTCTTTACCAGTGAGGGCAAAGCTTCATTGGCTTAATTGCTGGTTGGCTACGCTAGTGTTATACTATTGTACCTGAGTGAGCTAGGTAACCCAATTACAGCTCTTCATTGTACATCTGAGGGTCTCAGTGGCTGGCACTCGCACAGCTAGAATCATTCTATTACTCGCCACATGTCACCTGGTGTGGCGTGCTTGACAGGTGATAGTTTATGCTAAGTAGAGGCTGAGCACAGCAATCATGTATCATACCCGCCGTATTGAGCTGTGCGAGTAAAAACTTTCATCATTGATGAGCTGGTTGGAGAGCTCAAGTACCTCAAGTGCTAGTAAGTCCAAGAGGCCTGCGTATGCTAATACAGAGAGTAGAGGTGCAGTAAGGCTATCTGATTGTGGGATACACCCGCCGGACAAACACTGTGGTCTCTGACACATCTGCTATGATTCAGTGACTTGTGGGGCTTGTTTGACTGACTAGATGTCTATGAGAAGCGGAGGACATGGTTTGCTGGCCATGAGGAATGTATGAGGCTCACGGTGTGTATTGATGTTCTCACAGAACCAGGGAATAAACAATCAAAACGTACGAAATCCTGGAGGCCAAGATGGATTTGGGGTCAGACGTCAAACTGAGAAATTCTACAACTACAGTGGCAGCGATTGCGTATCAGCCATTAGACAGGAGTACACTAGTGGCTCTGGGTAAGTCACTCAGCTAGCTGCTGGGTTAACCTAGTCTTGCTGCTATTGTCTACCAACTAGCCTTGTGTTAACATACATTACTTGTACTGCCTATCAAACCCACTGCAAACCTACTACCCATCACTTTGGGTTAGTACCTAAGGCTTATTCCATGACCTGGATGCTCCAGGGAATGTGCAGCTTTCCTTCACATCATTACGTGGAAATGAAACAAAAAGCTGGTAGCAATGAACCTTTAATTGTGTCACAAACGAACTTCTAAGAGCCGAAACTGTGTGCTTTAGATTTTAAGGGAGATAAAACTCACTTCTTGCAGACTTGGCCAAAGGTTGACTGCAAACTTACAATAGAACCATAATTGACATAAACAAAGCTCAAATCTTATGTTACATCACATGAAATATGTGTCAACTATTGTTGTCAACTCAAGTGTGTGATATGGTCCCTCTCCGACTTTAGGGGGGGAGTGCTCATTGACTCACATTGACACACTCTTTATAGTATTTAGTGATGTCACTGGAAGGATGTACTAGTTTACTTGTGACTTTCAGTTGCTGTGGGAACTGCCTTAGTATTGTTCATCTCGGTGTTGATAACATGCGGACTGCTACTACTACTGAGGAGACTCGGCTGCCTTCACAGGTACACTCACTCAGACTGGCTCACCAGGACCGGTTCACCAGGACCAGCTCACCTGGAGCAGCTGGTTGATTGATAACTGCGGACTTCTGACAGTCACTGCGTTGTCAGGGCAATTCATGATGAACGATGATTGAAAATGACAGCGCAGTCTCACTCCGAGATCATCCTTGGATTAAACGGGCATTTCAACTCCTCTTCCTTGTTTATCAGGTTCAAGTTGGAGAAAAAACGCTCGCCTGGCAAACAACAGGATGAGGCAGATAGAAACAGGTACTCCGTCATCTCACAGACCAAGGCAGAGGTTGAAATGCTTAAAATAGAGACGCCGCAGACAAATGAGAATGGTCATGCTGTAGACAAGCAGGCAAAGGTTAGTAGGTAGAGGCAGTGGATCAGACTACCGCTGACTGGTATCAATGAGTGTTGATGATATTAAACATGGTAGGCGTGGCCAGAGAAGAGAGAGGAAACAGTGCCGTTGATGCGGGAATCGCTCCCATCCGCCTGCAGTCCTTATGAAGTTATAGTACTGAATACCGACACGCCTAAGCGAAACTCATGGGGTACAAGAAACACTAGCTTCAGATTGGGGGTCACGGACAGGGAGCAAGTGGTGGAGGTGAGTCAGTGCAAGCTGAAGACACCTGCTCTAGAAGCCAAGGTAGTGAGGTGATCAGTTCTCTAAGCCATGCATTAAATCTTCTGTTTTTTTGCAGAATTTGGCTAAGAAAGTCAAGCTAGATGAGACGAAGCCTAATCCTGATCAGAATAAACAGGAAACACCGAGTGTACGAGCTGTCGAAAATAACAATGCTGTGGAGGCGCAAGCAAAGGAAGTGAAGAAACCAAGACCGGAGGGAATAGCAACTGTACATCATCAGCTGCCACGAAGAGCGAGCCCCAGCTCCACACGACCTTCACAGCCACCGAACACGAGGCCAAACAACAGCATCCACTATGACATTCCGCGCATCAACCCAAAACCAGTGTCAGTGGTTTACGTCAACAAGTACTCAGATTCAGAGGAGGAGAAGCACATCCCAGGTATGGTGATGACTAAAGGCTCCGACATACCGGTACATATCACAAGTCCGGCAGTGAAACCTCTCAGGATCCCGGAACCTTCCAACACTCCCGCGTCTGTGCCAAAAAGTCCAGAATCTGCAGCCCAACAACCCCAGAGACCACAGCTCGACTCACCAAAGACAATACCTCCGTGGGAGCGGTACAGCAACCCAAGCACACCTGTCAACCCTCCAGCACCGAGTTTCCCGACAGAAAAGCGGTCAAGTCTACGGCGATCTTCCAGCGGATTGTCCGCTGCCACAGAGACACCAACGAAACCAGAGAAACCGAAGCCTAAAGTCCCTCCTAAACGAATTTCTTTAGACCAATTCTTGCGTCAGAAAGCCAGTGGCCAAGTGGCTGATCCATCCAAGAGGGCGACTATAGCAGGCTCAACAGCCACCAACCCGATCTATGCGACGCCGCAGCAGGCGCTGACCCCGAGGAGAGTGGCCACGGTTCGGCCAACAAGCAGCCACGATAAGTCAGCGCTGCTGGAGAGACTGGAAAGGCAGTACAGCATGAAGTTCCCTCAGCAGAACCGCGAGCAGAAAACAGAACCAAATGATAAAACTACAGACAGCAGCCAGATTGACAGTGTCGAATCTAATGAGATTGTGGAGCTAGGGAAAGAACATTCAGCAGCTGATCCAGGAGTGAGTGCACCAGTAGCACCTAATGACTCGTGAATTTATTCTTAGTTCAATGCAAGAGGAACAAAAAGTGTTTGTTTCAAATGTACAGCTATCACTGTAGTCATTCTAATCTTCACATTTACACCAAAAATAAGCATTACGGGTGTATCTGGTTTCCATGGAGATGAGGAAAATATTGTGCTACCCGTACAATCAGAGCCAAGTCAATTTCCACTAGAAAGGGAAAGTTATACAGTTGGCTGCGATGTACCGAGTAGATGATTAATGGTTGTATCAGTGAGCCATTTGATGAGGATATACAGTACATCACGATTCACTGTCTGTTCTCTCACTCACCACAGAGTCTGTACTCAGTAATGATATGTCTGTGACAGCGTCTGTTAAAGCAGCGGTGTCAGCGTCTACCTGTACAGCTCGTCGACCAATTTCTTTCTTCGTCTGCTGCGAGAACTGACGTCTGACCTGTTCGTACCGAGCAATCTCGTCTATGCTCAACGACGGCACAATATTCTTAACGGCGAGTAAGAAATCAGACTGGGTGACTAGCAGCTTACAGTCATCGATTGGTGTCCCTACAACAACAGTCAGCATGTGCTCTATCAGTGCAGACATACAGACAGACGCTGAGAGAGGCTTGAATATTCATACCTGACTCGATCTTAGCGATTTCTCTCTGCATGCCATTGGTGACTGCCTCAGCGCAGAGAGAATACAGATCTGCGCCTGTCAGGTTGGCAGGAAGTTGCTGACTAATGGTCTCAAGGTCACAGTCAGGTGACATATTGAAGTTCCTGGTGATCGCCCGCAGCACGGAGCACTGCTGCAAAGGTGTAGTAGTGATCCCGATGTAGACAAGCTTGTCAAACCTGACCAATCAGAAGCAGTGTGTAGCCTGAGAGCTGACAGACAGCATTTAGTGCGTGACGGAGACTGTACCTGCCGGGCCGGAGCAGTGCGGGGTCAAGGAGATCTGGCCGATTGGTGGCTCCAATGACGAACACATCACCGGACTTGTGGAGGCCGTCGAGCTCAGCGAGGAGCTGTGAGACGACGCGATCCATCACGCCGCCCGAGTCGCCAGACTTACCGCGGTTGGGGGCGAGTGAGTCCAACTCGTCAAAGAATATGACGCAGGGGGAGGCGCCGCGGGCTTTCTGGAAGACTTGGCGTACGTTCTCTTCTGACTGGCCGACGTACATGTTGATTAGTTCAGGACCTTTCACACTGCAACGATTAATACCGAATACACACTTCCATCTCGCAGAGCTATTTATCTGTCAGGCCCAGCGTCCGCCAATGAAAATCAAACATATAAATTTTTGCATGTATGTACAAAAATATGGTTGCCGAGCAACTGCGCACCAAATTTGAGAATTTTCACAGCGGAGATCGAAATGGCTGTGTGACGCCAGGCTGTATAATAAGGAATATTAGTCATATGTCACAGATGATTGTTTGTTACTATGACAGTCACATAGCCTAATCATTGAACACATTCTAGCGGAGAGAGGAGCTCCTGTTACAGGCTATCCCTATGATTACATCGGTCTACATGGTGCAGTGGCAGTAGTCCAGCGTGTCCAAGGGAATTACACGCAGTTCAATGATTTATTGAGTACGTTAATAGGTGGCCGGTAATAGCCGAGTAGGGTTTCTCATGACTAGACACGTTGGTACATGGCATTGCCAGAGTCAGTAATCGGAGAGAGAGACACTGCACCAAACACTGGCAATGCACAGGGTTTGAGTCACAGTATGGTAATGGCAGCATACGTATAAGCAGACCTGAAAAAGTTGAGGGAACATTCGGTGGCGACTGCTTTAGCCAGGAGAGTTTTCCCGGTGCCTGGAGGGCCGTAGAGGAGAATGCCTGGAAGAGAAGACACTGCATTGTGACCTATATAACTAACACGAAATAGAATGGTGTGAGTAAATCTCACGTACCGGATCGCCTCATCGTGGACAGGAAGAGCTCCGGGTGTTTCAATGGCAGCTGTATTGTGTCAAGGATGTCTGTCTTCACCTGCTGCAGTCCTCCAATATCTGACCAATGAACATTGGGTATCTAAACACAGCAGACGAAACAACTGACATTATCAAACAATAGCTGGCAGTAAAGTTGGAGTTGTTTTCTCTTACCTTTGGAGCACCCAGATCGAGTGACTGTAGTGACTGCAGCGCATTGAGCGCCTCAGCAAAGTCCTCCTGCGTCATGAAGATGTGAGACTGAGAAATTGTCTTCTCACAGAAGTAGCCCAGCTCCTTCTTACTAAAATATTGTGGCGCCAAAGCTAAGGTTAAGCTCTCATGTCTACACTATGATAAGTTATCAATTGAAGAATGTGATGCTACTCACCAGATGTGGCGTGCCTTTATCACAGCATTCCGTCTGGCATGAGTAACAAGTGCCCGCAAGTCCCCATAGAGATAGCCCTGCCAACACAAGCAGTTATCTCTACGGACATGTGTATGGGGTGGTTGAGAGAGAGATAGTGAAAGGTCTACAATCATACGGCAGTGTGATCGGCGAGGTAGGAGAGGCAGACGGCTGGGTGGAGAGACAGCTCGTCACACAGCTCCTCCAGTATAACTAGTCGCTGCTCCACATCAGGTGACTAGACAACATCAGAAAAACACAGTCTGATGCATCGCCAACAACATTCCAGTTAAATATTACGGGAGTAACGCTTACCTCGAACACCACCTCGTGGAGTGCCATCTCTCGAATCACTTCGCTCACTGTCTTGAACTGCTCACACGTACCGAATAGTATAACAGGGAACTCGGAGCTGTTTACAGTCTCCTCTACTATTGAGTAAAACGTCTGCGCGATCCGCGGATCTGAAATTACCAAAGCACGTGGATACTGCGGTCGATATGTCCAATGGATTGCAGCAAATAACAAGGGAAGACAACTCTTCAAAAATAGAGAAACAAAACCTGATCTCTCCTACTAACTAACTAAACACAGTTCTTATAACAGAGCAAACAGTAGTCAATATAAACGTGAACATCATCCAACTCGTCAGCTACTTGGATTCAGTTAGTAATAGCTAGGAATAAAACTCGCACTGATATACAGTGATAAAGAAACTTTGACACCAAATGCAATATGAAGTATAATTCTGCAAGGTGCTGTGGTTTGATGCCCAGTCACGCTGGTGTCAGACATTCGACTTGTTCCTGAGCGACATGGAATTTCTGCGGTTACACAGCCAGTGTGATTGCAGTCGACTCTCCTACCCTATCAGTGTAACTGCCTTTCCCAGGTAAGTGACCAGGGCACTAAGCAGTGATAACTGACTCACTGGTCACACGGCTCACTGGTCACATGGAGGGTGTAAACCGGGAATATATTACTCTGCTGATTTGCAGATAGAAGCTAAATGTACGTGTATGTGTATGTTAGAGAGAGTGTATCATTTATGAGTCATCCGCTAAGGTGCACATCTCATTCTTGAGACAAGACAGCAGTAGTATGAATGCGTGTTATAAATCTACGATATGAAACTGATTGAAAGGTCATGTGATTAGAGGTGAGGAGGAGAGACTCACTCTCTACGTTGTTTATCTCATCTCTAGTCAGCGTATGTATGTTCCTCAGTAAGACGACGGCGGGAGAGAAACTGCGTGCCTTAGTGAGCAGCTCTCTGATCCTATTCTCAGTCGATGTGATCGTGTCACACACCAAGTGAACGCAGTTTATCTGACCAATAAAGCTCAGCATAAGTAAGGAAACGAATCTCTGAACAGAGAAACTGGGAAACTGGGAAACTCACCTCAAGGTAGTTAGACTGGAGCATGTGCGCCACCTGGTGGACAACGAGAGATTTACCGCTGCCCTCCGCCCCAGACAGCAGTATGAGAGGCAGCGGTGATGGGGACCTGGGAAGCGAGAGGGTGAATGTGTCAGCACAGTATCATAGGCCAGTGTGTGGACGGGCCTTAGTGGGTACGGGAGAGAGAATATTGCTGCAGTCGATGAGTCGTACCAAGCGTTGTCGACGAACGGTTTCAGAATCCTCAACAGGCTGGACCTGATCTGGAGAAAGGCGTTGCCAATGGTGACCGGATCTCTGGATGTGTCTGGTAGGATGTACCCATTGACAGCAGAGTCCTGCACAAGCGGCATCAGTATATTACCACATGGTCAAGTTTCACGCTTCACTATTACCAAACAAGATGGCTGATTAGCCTTAGTGCCCCTGAAAGGGTTCGTTAAAATTTAGCTGAAACTTTGGACTGCTATCCTACCTTGAGTCATTGGACACGACATAAATCTTAGCCTATGAATATGGAACATGGGCAGTGATAGTACCTCAAACACAGAAGTATACTCGTTGATTTTGTAAGTCTGCTTAGTCTTATTGGAATTGTTGATCTTCTTAACTTTCATCATCTTTGTGCAATATTGACCATCGTGGTCCTCACACTGGATGACAAATACATCACCGACGGATAAGAACCTACAATAACATGTGCTGTAGAAATGGAAGGACATAGCCTTAGATTATACTGAGGCTAACGGCAGAATGAGGCAAAGCTAGAGCTATTTGTGATCGTTGACAATGGACATGATGGCACATTGTATTACAAATGCAGTAAAAACTAGCGCTGCGTTTCTTAAAAATAATTAATCTCGATTAATCTTCCGATTAATATTTTTGATATTGAATTAATCTTATTTGAATCTTACCTCCACAAACTAGTTCCTGAGCTGTAGAATTCACAGCACTATCATTACTACCGGCTGCAGCAGCTGATGTTAACATCAGTGTAACGTCTTTGGTGGGTCATTAGTGGTACTGTGCTGCACTGGTGTTGAGTTTGGTTAGATGAATATGCTATCATACTTGTTCACAGATCTTTGTAGCATGTTACTTTTGGTTTATCAGTGAAATTTACCCTCACATCAAGATTTATCTTGTGGCATGAAGTTAATCTTCTGAGCAATTAATCTTAGTTAATCTTGGAGTAACTCGATTAAAATGCAGCACTAGTAAATACTAGGGAAGAAGGCGAGATACCTATCCCGAGAGAAATATTCCTTTAGCCCAGCAGCAGGTAAGATGTCCATTGTATCGCTGACTTGATTGATCTGAGATATGGTCACTCTCTTAGCCTGAGTGATGCTGTCACACAGGTCCAGTATGGACGAGGAGGAGGGGGACATGTGCACGGTCTCAGTCGATGAAGGTGACTCGGGACATATTTTCTGAAAGAGGAAAGTGACCTGACGCCTGTTCCGAGTGTCGTCGGGTTACTAAGGTTATTGGATTGTGTACGATCATGCCTACCTTGACACTGACAACGGGATCTTCATCCAAAAACCTTCCATCAAGGTTATACCATGCAACCCATGACATCATGATGACATCACTTCCTGAGAGCTCAGATGAGACTATGACCTGCATAGGACGACGCCTCCTCTTCACCGCATCATGAATTCTCACGAGCATAAAGCTGCCATTCATCACTCCAAAACTATAGAGCAAAATCAGCCACTGATGATTGCTGAGATGAAAAGTAAAACTAAACTGTAACTAGTTTTTCACAATGAGAGTTACCGATGAGCCTGATCGAAACCCATCACTATCGCACTCTGTACGTCATAATCCGGATTCGACTCATGCAGAGATTTCTCTTTCTTGTCTAAAACAGGCAAGCAACTTTCAATGTGACTAGCAGGGAGTCTGATCAAATCAGGACAACCGAAATCAGACATGCCATTGCAAATATCTGGAGCTATCGTAGGACATTCATACCATCTAGCATCTCAACAGCGACTAATGCCTTTTCTCTCTTCACAGATTTTAGCTCGTACTCCGTCAGAAAATGGGAGACTATCGGTGGGGACTTTCTTCTCCTGTGGGCTGATCGTGTCTTTATTTCATTGGGAATCTTAACGATCACAATCTCTGTATTGTGGTTAATGTACCCTGTGGAATCGAATGATTTTAATCTCCGGAATAATGTCATCCTCTCATCCCAGTAGTGTTAGTTACTGTATCGACCTTACCATATGAAAAAGGCGCCGTGGAAAGAACAAGAGCTGGCGATTCCAATGAGCTTTCAGGCTTCCGAATACCAAAAGCTTGAAGAGTTTCTGCTGGGAGGGGTTTACCATACTGAATATATAACTTCTTTCCGAAACCTTTGCTTTGAGTCCAGTTCTTCAAAAACGTGGACGCATCTGATGAATTGGATACATCTCTTGAACCTTCATGTAAATAATAAAAAATAATGACACATAATCCCCATACCACGCCATAAAGCAAATCAAGGATCATCACGATATCACACGATATGTTACGTTACCATGTCCCAATTCCTCGCAGGCTGTTCCGTCTAACGACGAGCACAGCTGATCAAATATTGAGTCAGTCCTACATCCGATCACAACATTCTTCAGCGATAGTGAAGATACTGCGTATTCCATTTTCAAGCAGAATACATGTCTATACTATTATGATACGTGTAGTGAAATTGTAGAACGGAAATTTGGGCAAGATCGAGCTCTGGCGATAACGGCTATACGTCAGCCATACTGTGGGCGTGATCGTATAGGTTGGTCTCATTGGCGCACAAGTAGACATTCCACAATCTACCGTTGACGATCGTCGCCACTACCGAGATGCGAGAGTTTATTGGCGGTTTTCGTCTGACGAAAACCGCCACGCAATATTGTTGCGAAAACCCCGGGAAAATGTAATAGTGAGTCGACAACTCCCTCGAGTTAGTCGGCCATTATAGACCGATGAAATCCATAAAACTGTTCGGTTCAAATCTTAGAGGAATATATCTTCCTATGTCTTCCTATATCTTCTTAGGCTCAAATAGAACGTTGTTTATAAGAGTTGCGTTCTCCTGCTACGTCGACGTTCTTTGTGAAACGAAGGTTTAAAGGCAAGTGTTGTTAAGAAGCAGAACAGCGCACTAATAGTACCACGATACTGTCACTCCTCTCGTTGTAAACACCACTCAAACGCTCCGTGAACTTACTAGATTATCACTTATCTTCTTTTAATAATGAAAGACCATTTCAACACAGACAGGGCAAGATCCAGGTCTTGTAACTGCAAGGAGTACCTTCGACCCAGAAATGGTCACAAGTGTGCAACGTGTGATCATGTAAAATGGTAGGAGAAGAGACCAGGTCACTAGTGGAGGCACAGCAAGGAGGAACGTGGGTGCATGACAGCGTAGAGAGGAAACT
>ERZ1740065.607-NODE-607-length-19791-cov-11.588366_pt1 | contig 19791 bp, 13 predicted proteins | sample MGYA00581738_ERZ1740065 | MGnify/ENA primary metagenome ERZ1740065 (study PRJEB43018, sample SAMN04849749) | marine metagenome | isolation source: floating plastic debris | place: Pacific Ocean | collected 2008-09-01 | study: EMG produced TPA metagenomics...
GGCATATGGGTGGCTGGCAGCTCTGTGGCCTAGCTATCGCCTGAGGGTTTGATAGTTGCTGGCGCTCTCTGTGTGGCTATTGCTATCCTGGAAGCCAATTGTCATTACGTCACTGAGAGTTGAGCTAAGCAGTCATAATTTTTGTCACACTCATGTAATTCCTTATCGGGTGCACAGAGGTCATATTTACTTACATTTACTTACTTGCTCATGTTTGCTTCATCACTGATAATGCTATTTCATCTTTCTAGTTTCACAAGAGCCGCATAACAAAAACTACAGCCAAGCTATAAGTAACAACCTCTCTGTGGGCTGCACTCTGATCTACATATAATACACGGCTAAACCTACGTGACACCAGTCGCGCATACAGTATGAGTGGCAGTGGTTCTATCTTGCAATAATAGATATTGCGGGTGAAATCAAGATGTTGGTATTTAGCATCTGTCACTGTCAGTCATTCTTATACTTGTTAGTGTTATCGTTATCATTATCACATGCATTCAGTGATGACACAGCGACGAGAAATACCACCGGCTAACAACTATTGGCTGCTTTGATCTGAAAGATCACTGCATTTTGCAAACACCACAGTCAATGAAATGACCTGGCTGAAATTTTAGGAGCAGCGCATTCGATTAACTATCGCAGGCGGGACAAGTAACAAGAGATGACAACTCCCGGTAGATGGTGGCAAGTTTACCTCGCATTCTAGAGTGAACCAGCCGTCGTGGCTGTCTTGGTTGCAGACGACTGCATGTCGCTTGCTAAGTCCACCCATCACATTTCCTTGGAACTCTGCAGGTGCCGTTATCTCCACGTTCATTATAGGCTCGAGGACATACCACTGGCCAAACTCATAGCACTATAATGCACAGACAGGCACTGACTACCAACTGTCACATGAAGACAAGCACAGACAAGCAACTGTCACGCAGACAGGCACTCACTACCGGCCGCCACACCGGTGAGTGGCAGTGTGACAGCGGTTTGACTAGAGACTTACGTCTTGCATGGCGCCCTCGGCGGCGAGCTGGAAGGCATACTCGCTCGAGTCTACGGGGTGATTCTGACCGTCCAGAAGCCTGAACTTGATGCCGGTAACCTTATGACCTGTGAGAGGACCTTTGTCACACGCCTCGAGGAAGCCCTGGCCCGAGAGAGAAAGATGGATGAGTGTGTGATGGTGACGATAAGTGGACAGAGCGCTGCAAGTGCTCCCACTGACCTTCTTGATGCCGGGTATGAACTGCTTCGGTACATTAGTACCCGTGGTCTCGTCACTGAACTCCTTGTCTGTGCATCTCTCCGGCGACAGAGGCTGTGGAAAAATAACACAGATCATCATGGTCAACCACACGGCAGCATCACCATAGCAGTGACACAGATATACAAGTGCTTAGCAGGTGGTGGAGTGATAGGGAATGGCAGGATTATGGTGGTTGTACTGTGATACTGAAGTATTGAGATAAAGAAGCAGTGTACGGAGTTGTGTCGAGACTGTGTGTCATTCACTAAGTCCGTTACCATAGATACGTACTATCAGCGGTCCGTATAGACAAGTTTCCAGCTACATTTTTTCCTGCTCAGAATTGGGAGTTTTCCTCTCTTGGAGGGCGAAAATTGATAAAAATTACGATGTAACTCTAACCTAATCTTATCCTACTTCATAGCGTCACATTCTGTCATGAAGAAGTATAAAGCAACTCGCACGGAGCTAGCCTGAGTATCCACTGATATTAGCCTGAGTTCCCTACCATATCACCACTCGCGATGCAAGGATGGCTGTAGGTGACTAATGACTCGTATATCACCGTGGCAGACGTACCTCGAGCACACCGATGACCTTGCCATATTGACCCGCACCTCCTGACTGTCGTTTGTGGAGATAATTGTATTCAATTGGCTGCACCAGCGACTCTCTAAAGGCCACTTTAGGTTTTCCCAGCACACACTTGCAGTTATACTCCCTCTCCAGCCTCTGAAATGACAAGTGATGATGTCACGGTAGACAGCGCTAGACAGCGTATTTACAAGTAAGTCGAGACTAGCTCACCTGGCCATAGACCTCGAGATGCAGTTCGCCCATACCGCAGGCCACGGTCTCCTTGCTCTCCTGGTCGTAGTACACAGTAAACGTGGGATCTTCTCTAGTAAACCGATTTATACCTGCGAACAGTCGCAACGTTACCGGCGCGTCTCCGTAAGAGAACTAGATGGTGATGGAGTGAGAACGTACCTTTGGAGAAATTGTCTGTCGTATTCTTATCGATGGGTTTAATAGACATCGATATCACGGGAAGTGGCACATGTATGGACTCCTGAAATAAGTACCATCAATTCGCTGTCATGATTTCTGCATACAGATTTGATAGCGACAGTCTAACCAAAGCGAAAATAGCGACAGAAAATCATAGCTATCATCAGACGGCACTATAGAAAATCCCCCATATGTAGAATCGCTGTCGTTAGATCGCTGTCACTAGATCACTGTCGTTGTGATTCCTTGATTAGTTGGAAGAAAACACTAACATTTCTGTTGCTATCAAACCCGGTTTCAAAGAAATGCGCTCACGGATTGACTTGACGTATATATGCACATTGTGCCATAGCGGCAGAAAGGTGAGAGATAAATGGTTTTTTCTTAAAAAAAAGGGTCGTCTCATGTGCTTACACACTGAGAAATCACAGTGCCTTAAGGGCGAGGCTGCCATATACAATCTCGAGTTGCTCTCGGTATCTGGGCAGGTCAGAGTACCCCTGTGGCACTGTAGCGGGATTCAAACTCACAACCTCTCAACACTTCCATGTCTCGAGGTGCAAGCTCTATCACTGAGCCATCTCCTACTCCTATGACAACATATATTCAGTATAACACACCATTGAGCGCCTGCAATTCAATACGAATGATGTGATCTGATCCAGAGCATAGAATAGAATCTTTATACAGTAGAAAAAACTAATAAATTACCTAAGAAATAATAAATAAAATATTAATAAATAAAATAATAATGAATAAAAACTAATAAATTACCGGATAAAGAAACCTTTACTAACTCAGACAGACATTATAGAAGTGGTGTCTATTGTCATACCATGGAGTAGCAGAGGTGGGCTTTATCTATGACGAATGTGTCACCGCTGGCGCAGTCGATACCAAACAAGGCACAGATGTCACCCGCATACGCCTCCTCTATATTCTGTAAATAAAATCAATTATTACTCACGTAGCGTCAAGAGTTGTCTCATGAACCTTGGCTGCAAGCATCGCCATACAATGTCAGATAAAGCTAGACAGGCAATTCGCATTTCTCAAACGGAATTCTTACATGTAGATCAGAGTGATATTTTCAGTTAGACAAAATGCTCATGATCTCTCCATCTGTCTACACTAGCACTACAGTTACACTAGCTCTACACCTACACTAGGCCCCTAGCGCTTATCAAGTACCATCTAGCACTTGTGTAAACTGGAATTGTTTTGCGAGGGAATTTTTCTGCGAAGTTTTGCGAGTGTTAAAAATCGAAAAAATCAAGATTGCAAAAGATTTCCATGGTTATATAGTGTTTATAGTCGTGATGAGTTATCGCAAAAATTTTTCCATCAAAGTTTCCTGGCATTTTTGCAAATATTTTTCAGCGTAAAATAATTCCAGTCTACAGTATCTAGTACCAAGCAGTGGCAGTGAGAACAGTAATGGTATCGTATGACCAAACCATACCTCCATCTCGTCGGCATGCATTCTGACCAGACGAGAGACCCTGGTTCTCTTGCCGGTTCTGGTATTGTATATATAGTCGCCTCTCTTCAGACAGCCCTGGTAGACCCTCATGTACGTCAACTGACCAAACTTACCGGCCTGTAAGCAGCGGCGAGTCATTGATTGACAACATTGAAAGCATAGCAAAGTTGTGAGATCTGACGGAACTTAATTAATGGGTGAAGATGAGATGAGGGGAGAAGAAATGAGGGAATATGAGGGGAAAGGAAATTATGGGGATCACATGATAGAAAAGAGGTGATGCAAGATGGGAGCACAAGAGATGGAGGATGAGAGGACATGAGGGGAGGACAATGGGATGAAATGAGAGAGTAGAGGAGAGATGAAATGATCGGGAGGGGAGATGAGGGTGGGGGAGTTGAGTGTAGGGGGTACAGGGGAGGGGGAGGAGAGATGGATGAGAAGATGTGAGAGGAAGGGAGGAGAGATGAGGGTGGGGGAGATAGGTGTAGGAGGCACGAGGGGAGGAGAGATGGACAAGAGCATGTGAGAGGAGGGGAGACCATAGTTAAGCTCTCACCTCCAGTTTGAACGCGAGAGCGAGTGCGAAGTTATCGGCAGTCCTTGCAGGGTTCATCACTTCCCTCACAGACTTCTCATCCCTACAAAACAGAAAACAACAGCCAACTAGTGACCTGTCAATGCTTCCATACTAGAACTAACGGTGTCCATAAACACTGACCCTAAGTTCTTCAGCGCTTGGTTAGTAACCTCGTCTGGTTTGGGCAGGTAGGAGATCACCCCGTCCAGTAAGGGCTGAACGCCCTTGTTCTTCAAGGCCGTTCCAACCATCACTGGTGTGAAAGTACGGTTGATTGTAGCCCTCCTTATAGCAGCCTATGAATTACATGCAATATACAGCAATGCACAGTGATGGACCGCAATGTACAGCGATGGACCGCAATGCACAGCGATGGACCGCAATGCACAGCGATGGACCGCAATGCACAGCGATGGACCGCAATGCACAGCGATGTACAGTGATATACAGCGTACAGGAATGTATGGCTTTTGTTTACAGCTAATTACTCTGACTTACTGTTATTTAGTTACAGTTTTTGAAAAATATTTTTAAATCTGTTAGTTTGTGAAATTGTAATTTTGCAAAAAAATAATTTATGCCTGCATTTTTATTCTTGTTCACCGAACCCCAAACCCCAACCAAGTTCACATGTCTTTCCATGTGGCAAAAATGCTTGCAAAGTACTAACGTACCGCAGATACTCTACTATATTAATATTTCCCGATGTGCAGTACCTCATCAAAAGTACGGTTTTTCACTTGCAATTTGAGGAGGCTTACAACAATCATATGCATGAAAATAATAAATTAATAATAAATAATATGTCAAACAATATAAACATAATATAACATCAATATATAATAGTAATATGTACTACAACAACAGTACTATATAATCTAACAATGATAATATTTAATATAACAATAATAATATATAATACATCACCTCTACTGCAGTTATTTCTAACTTTGAACAGTCAAAAAAAACAAGTACTTACTTTGATTTCATCGTTGTTGGGAGTTTTCTCCTCCAAGAACATATCTCCTAGCAGGTCATCCGCGTTGGAGAGGTGCTCTACAGTTACAAACCATTTAATTTTCAGCAAACATTTGAAATAGGCAATGAGTAACGGTTGCATTAACCTCATCTTCAGGTGACCTAATTTAAAGTTGACCTAATTTATCACACACGTACCAATCAGCTCCGCTCGCTTCTCCTCTGCCTCTTCCTTCATGTCATCGGGGATTTCACCGTGAACGATTTCGATTCTGTAATGAAAACAGATGTAACACAGAGTTACTGTAAACCCAAATATTATAGCGTTTTGCTCAAATCAGCAATCTAGCAATTTTTAGTTATTTCCTTTGAGCTTGTATTTAGCATAAAGAGCTATAAAAAGTACAGTGTTTTTCTTCCAGTCGCTATTATAGCTATTATAGTGAGGTTGCTAAAATATTTAGTTTTACAGTATGCAGCAGAACTTGAAATGGCGACTGGTATTCCTCGCACTCCAGAAATAAGTCAAGAAAAAATTTATATCATCAATTGCTGAATGCTGTAGAACCGGATTTGATAGTGACAGAAATGAATATCATCAATCTATTACCCGTTGGGTCCCTCGAAGTAAAGAGCTTTCATGTCGACCAGGTCAATTATTCCCTTACAGTCACTCTCCAGTCCTATTGGCAGCTGTAGGAATGCAGCATTGTGACCCAACTTTGACCTTGAAGATGATAGAATAAGGAATTAATCAATAGTAAAACAGGCGTCGACGAACAAGGAAGAGCCAGGAGCAGCGCGTTACTGTACTACGAAAGTTTTTACATAGACCATTTTTGTGACCGAGCAAAACAATTAGGGTCTTACATCTTTTGCAATCATACTTCAACTTTTATCGCATATAATGACACCATAATAAATAATAATAAATATGATATTATTTGCAAATTAGCAACTGACAGCTCGATGACAAGAGCAATTCGCAAAATATAATGCGTTTTACAGCGCTCTCCAGTGCTCTCTAGAAAACAAGAGCAGACAACTACCGAAGCTGTTTGAGGACGCGGTACGGGTTGGCACCCATTCTGTCGAGTTTGTTGATGAACGCTATGCAGGGCACGCTGTATCTCTTCATTTGTCTATTGACTGTCAGCGTCTGACTCTGTACGCCTCCGACGCTGCATAGTACGAGCACAGCGCCATCTAGCACTCTGAGGGCTCTCTCTACTTCTACCGTGAAGTCGACATGACCTGAAAAAAAACAGATAAACTACTACCACTGGTCAGGGAATATTAGGACGAATGTAGCCAGACAGGGGGAGATAATCCATACCTGGGGTGTCGATGATGTTGATAGTGTAGTCTTTCCACGTAGTGTACGTCGCTGCTGATTGGATCGTTATACCTCGCTCTCTCTCCAACTCCATAAAGTCCATCTTAGCACCGACTTGATCCTTGCCTTTGACCTGTAAGGAACGACATCAGTGAGCAAAGCAACAATGTGAGAGGATGTGAAAGTACACAACATACTGTAAAACGGGGTTCATTTGCGAGCCTAGTTATTGCGTTTTCATGTTATAAAAAATTTGCAAAGATATATTTAGCGTTTCCTGTCACTGCAGTATAGATGCACTTGCTACTTAAATGTTCGCCAAAAATGACCGGAAACAAAAATTAGACACACACAAAATTTCTTGGATAGTTGTCTATTTCCCTGCCCTGAGTTTTCTTCAAGACTTCTTTGAGAATTCTTCAGAAAATTCTAAACATGTTTTGAAGAATTCTTATTTCTTAATTCTCAATTCTTCAAGACATAAGCTGGAAAAAACTCAATCTCATTGGCAATAGATCATGTGTAATAGTGGAATAGATCATAGAACGCCTCACTTCATGCATTGCGGCCAGCTTGCCGGTGTAGTATAGAATACGTTCAGTGAGAGTTGTCTTCCCAGAGTCAACATGTGCGGAAATACCGATGTTACGTATTAGTTCTATTGGTGTAGGACTCTGGAAATAGAAGGTCAATAGAAGGTCAGGGTATATGAATTGCGTCCTCTGTATCTGACACACACTGTGAAACATTGTGTTCATACTTTAGAATCACCGGGCATTGAGTAGTATCTTGAGTTACCAATCTTCAAGCAAGCAAATGACTGTGGCTGTAAGACAGAGAAAGAAATAGCTTGGGCTACCACGTGACCAAAAACTTATCTTACGAAGGAAATTGAGCCATTGCCTGTCGAAGTCAAGTCTAGTGGAAGTCAGTAGTAGCAGTGGCAGTGGCACTATGTGGTAGTAGTTGAGCAGGTAGTTGAAATCAGAGTGGTCACGAGATGAGAACAGAGTGGAGTGGAATGACACAGGAAGGAATTCCATAGTATCTCGTCAACAATTTTACTCATCAAGACGTTTGGTACACTGAACAGGGAGTATTAGCACCTACACGCATTCTGTTCTGGCAGAATATTGTTGGGGATAGCCCCATCTTCGACAGGCCGCGAATCAAGCCCATATCTTCAGCTATCTCAGGTCGTAACCTAATAAGAAATATTCACTGCATACGTAGAAATTGGTTGACTTCAGAGAACAAGTGAGCAGCAAATCAGTATGGAATCAGACAGGCAAGGAGGAGAGTCACGTTTCGTAAGCCGGCAAGATTTTTTATCACTCAAGTCAAAACCTTTGATATCATAGCTTCTTGTAGGATATAAATCTATATGGTATTTTCGGCAGGAGCGTAGAGGACAAGTTCCGTGCAGCGATCCCATATATAACTTTATATAAAAAAGGAAACTATCGAGTACCGAAACGTGATCACGCCTTCTTTTGATTGGTCAAACATGTTAGTAATAGCCAATTACTGTTTAGATAATCGACGTTCCCGCTTCACTCAGCCAAGTTCATGGAGGCGCACGAATCAAGTAGCCGCCAGTTAGATCCTTCACGACTTGAAGTTCAAATTTTTTTCCCTCTCACTTGGAGAATAATTTGGCTGCACAGACAACTTTGTGGCTCTGACTCTCGCTGTAACATTATCAGATCTCGACGAAGAATCATGCTTAATCTATTCAACTGAAATAGATTTGTATTGTCCCCTTATTTATGAGAGCACGGGATGATGTGGTAGATGTGCGTCAGTCTTCAGTGTAGACGCAACTTTCGTGCTGATCTGATCGTTTCTCTTGTTGAATGCATGCATAGCCATTATGGCAGAAGATAAATCGTTAGAGTTACCTGAGATTAGTTCAGAGTCGATAAAATGCACTGCTGAGTCCATCAGCGTAGCGACGTTAGCTGAAGATGCGTGCAAATACATGGCTGAAGATGTCACGTACAGGTATGGAGTGATTTTGATTCGGATTAGTGACATCTGATGCCCTCCTGTCTAGCACTCTCCGTGTCGTTCACTTTTCTGAAGACTTCGTGACATTGTCCAAGAAGCTCACAAACTCTCCCTACACTCTAAAAGAACCAAGTTGACCACAGCTGATATCGATAGCACCCTAAAAATGAAGAATTATGAGGTAAGACCGCATAATTTTCACATCTGAGTTTTTGTCGCCGTGGCAGTGTGTAAGTATCACATCCTCTAATTTTGCAGCCTCTTTATGGATTCAAAAGCTCCGACTATATCCCATTCCGTAATGCGAGCGGCGGCGGTAGAGAATTGCACTTTAATGATGACAAAGAAATTGACCTGGACGATCTGCTGAGCAAACCTCTCGCTAAAATTCCTCTGCAGGTATCTCTGAAAGGTAACACAATACCATCCCTTCGCTTTCCCATGCACTGTAGTGTTTCAATTGCTAACGTATTGGCCACTATTTTTGCAGCTCACTGGTTGGCGATAGAAGGTGTCCAACCCGCCATCCCAGAGAACCCGCCACCAGTATCTAGAAACCTTCAAAAACTGGAGGGTATCAATCCAGGTCAGCATAGCAGCCACACTGTCTCTGTCAGCCATCACTGCCGGTAGTGTGACTCCATCCTGTAATGTAGGAACCAAAGCTACAGTGGAAAAACTGGGAAAACCTCGAGGGTCGCATGCATTGAAGAAGTCAAAGGATGTGTTGATGAAGCCACTCGCTGAGCACGACCTGTCTGTGGTATGGCTGCAGTTATCGATGTATCTACCCACACTACTCACATTACCCACAATACTCACTGTTAGAATAGGCAACGGCCTTCAACTGTTACTTCTCGGATATGATAACGTTGTGAAGGTTCATAGGACAGCAGTAGCTGTTTGGTTGCTTGCTTGTGTGGTTGAACTACAAGAGAGAAGCAGCATGTCTCTGATTTCGGACCGTGATCACATCAGACGACTTCCCTCATAGTTGGATATACAGTGTGGATAGAGTGGACAACATGAGTAGATTAGTGATTTACTTACCCTTCATTACTACCATGCCTAGTTATCGCTATCGTTATTTGCTGTAGAAATTATACCCATTATACCGTATATAGGAGTTGCCTTCCCATTTATGGGATCGCTATCGTTAGGTCACTATCAATTTTATTTCTTGATGATTTTGAAGGAAACGCTAAAATTTCTGTCTCTATCAAATCCGGTTCTACACGTCGTTACTGTCTGAAGTGAAATCCATTGATTTCACATTGAGCAGTATATGAAGGGTTGTGACTGACTATCTGTTGACCTTTGAACCCTGGGCTGGAGTAAATGGACACTTGTTTTGTCATTCCTCTACTCGTGTCTCCTTTCTAGCTATATACCTTCATCGGTATTATTATTTTGCTAGTTCATTAGGCTGAACACGGTGTTAACCTACACTCAGTGGAAAAATATGTGAGGAGCATGATGGGTAATTGTCTGTTTCCCCGCCCGTCGAGAATTCTTAAGAAGTGTTGAAGAACTCTTCAAGGCTTCATAAGAAGTCTCAAGACTTCTTGTTTTTGGAGAGAGATTCTGGGCAGGGAAATAGACGACTACCGCATGATGATAGTTTCTTCCTCTAAAATTATATTGCTGTTCGATAACAGCATGTTGTATTTCGTGTAACTCAGGAGCAGCAGCTGTACTACAAGGAGATAACAGAAGCGTGTGTCGGGTCGGAGGAGTCGCGCCGAGTGGAGGCCCTTGCCAGCCTATCCCAGGATCCCGGCCTACACAAGATGCTGCCTCGGTTCAGTACATTTATATCGGAGGGCGTGAAGATCAACTGCGTCAACAGCAACCTGGCCATACTGATATACCTGATGAGAATGCTTAAAGCCTTGCTGGAGAACGGCTCCCTCTACCTTGAGAAATACGTAAGCTGAAACCTGGCCATCCTCCATCAGATGTTCACCTCTGGTGTACTGTATCTGCACGAGAAGACAACTCTGTGTGAACTTAGGTGAAACTTGCACTAAGAATGATTGTGTTCTGTGCAAAAAACCTTTTCTATCTATCAAAACGGTGGAGGCGAAATAAAAGTTGTCCTCCCATCTGGTCTACCATGTTTAGCCCATTTAATGGCCTGTCTGCCGTATTCCGTCTGCCGCATTCCGTCTGCTGCATTCTGTCTGCTGCATTCCGTCTGCCGTATTCTGTCTGCTGCATTCCGTCTGTTGTATTCCGTCTGCTGTATGCAGTGCAGCTGTGATATCACAAGTTTCTCATGCGCAGCTGCACGAACTGATACCGGCAACTATAACCTGCATCGTGAGCAAGCAGCTGTGTGTGAAACCCGACGTGGACAATCACTGGGCACTGAGAGACTTTGCATCTAAGATCCTCGGCTCCATCTGCACGTAAGTCACACCCGTCTTGGCCTAATCCATGGATCTCAGTCTCATATTTGTTCTGATTGTGCGAGTGGTGGCTGTCGCTCTCTTCATCTCGTGACAGTTGCTGTGTCAATTATAGATAAGTTTTCAGCCACATTTGGCCCCGCTTCAGAATTGGGAGTTGTCCTCTCTTAGAGGGTCAACATCAGTATATACTACAATTTAACTCGGCTCTGTATTTGCTCTATTCGCACACGTGTGTCCTAACTATGTTTGATTTTGATATTCCAGGAAGTTTAACTCTAGCACCAACGATATTCAGACCAGGATAGTCAAGATTCTAACTGACGCTCTCCATAATCCTCGGGCGCCTCTCGCCTCCCACTATGGCTGTGTGATGGCTTTAGGAGAACTCGGGCCGCGGGTACGTTGGAACTAATTACTACTGGAAATCGTTGATAAGCCGCGAATTCAATGGAAAGGAAAAGGCTGCCTAATGGCAATCTTCCCATCCACCGTAAAACTAAATCATTTCGTACAATTCGAACTGCTGCACCACATATTCACCATTGAAGGGTACATGTGGTGTGGAAATTTACTTCCTATCTGCTATAGCCTGTGATCTGATCGTAACCAAAGTTCCTTGCTGTTTCAGCTTGTAGAAAATTTTGTCATTCCCATTGTGAAGTTGGAGGGAGACAGGGTCAGGGCTCTGCTAGAGGGCGCTGGAGTCAATAACGCTGACAAGGTGGCCGCGCAGGCCATCAAACGAAGCCTCATAGTGAGTTACTACAGCTATCGATGGCCTACCAGCCTCTGCGTTTGTGTGGTGGTAAATTTCTTAGTGACTTGCTAGCAACTCGAGTGTTGCCTTTCCATCCCGTCATCTGAGGTACTGTATTTAGCAAGTTTAACGAAATAAAACAAACGAGACAAATTCTACGATGTGTTCATTTCCCCAATGCCCCTCAGTGATACCTTGCTATAAATGGCCCTATAATTGACTATTATGCTCTTGGTTGTTGATGTGGTGCTTGACTACATTTATATTACGCTACAGTTTGTAGTTGGAAAACCAAACGCCCAATGGGGCGTCTATTTACATGTATTTCCTCAGCAGGAAACGCGCGGGTCTAAACACAGTACATGTGGTTTAGGATTTGAATTTTACATTCTGATATAATCACAGGAGGGTTTGATTTCAGACGTCTGTGGCTCCAGTGTTGAAGGATCTGCGCAAGTCATCCGATAGCGTGGATTCCTATCGACAGGACTTTGGATACTTTGGGCCGTTCCTACACGACGCTACGATGAGGATTAGATCTCAGTCTACGGCTGCCACCAGCCTGCTGTCTAAGAACGCCGCCACTGTTGCCATGGTATGCCGTGTGGAATATAGTCACGTCGACTGAGTAGTCTGAACTAAATAGCATGTCCACAAAACCTGCCAGTATACCGTGGAGGTGAATGCTGCCTAGCCATCTTATTGGCTAATGTACGTGTTCTGCTTTTCTGGGATGGAGAATTTTTCCCAATCTCACAGTAGATAAGTCCAGTACCTCTGATTCATGTGTTATGTTACGTTTCACTGCATGCGACTCTCCATAGGAACTAAGTGCTATGTCGTGATGTTAATTTCATATACGCTATTCTTACAGTCTCGAAGACCATCCATACCTATGCCGTACTGGCGCCCGCACTACCTCCCATACCCCTACCAAACACAGTCGTGTCTGGGGCACCCCAATCCCAGGCTAACACACCTATTCCACGATCGCTGGCCACCGCGCCGCGTCTGTCATACAAGTCAACCATAGATTCTCAATTCCTCTCTCTCTCTCTCTCTCTCTCTCTCTCTCTCGTTCTCCTGTTCTCTCAATATCCTGTTCTCTCGTTCTCGTGCTGTCTTATTATCCTGTTCTCTCTACCTTCCTCCTTCCCCTCTCTTTCCCCCTACTTCCTCCTTCCCTCTCTCCTTCTCCCTTCCACCCTCCCTCTCCCATTCTATGATTATTCAGTTCTCTTGTTCTGCAGTTTGATTCTCTAATTAAAACTTTCACTGTTACGCTGACAGTCCGTTCGAGAGTTCAGTTGCTTCGTGTTTGTTTTTGTAGATTCCTGCGTGCTTTGATGCATTTCCTGTCTGTCTGTTTGTAGTCGCGGAGTCAGGGCGGAGTCACCCTACTACAGCCAGGCCAGCACGCCGCTGTCTCTAGAAGTTTCTCTCTCCCTGTCGGCTCTCGGTCTGCAACTCCGTCTCATAACCTGATCAGGTTAGTATGACCTTACTATGACGTTGTATCTATGCAGGTATCACAAATGCTGATTTTCGGGGTGCAGATGCATGCTTGCCAACTTGTCGGACATAATGTACCGTAGAACCAGATTTGATAGCGACGGTCTAGCCGCCGCAAAAATAGCGGCGAAAATTGATCGCCATTGTTTGAATTCTCTATAGATATAACGCTCATTACAACTTATATAGGAGTTGTCTTCTCATTAATAGGATCGCTATCATTAGATCGCTATCATTTTTATTTCTTTATGATTATGAAGGAAACACTAACATTTCTGTCGCTATCAAATCCGGTTATACAGTACTGGAGATACCAGTTTGTCGGAACTTTTATAAGTCCCTTACCAGCTAGGATTCCGCCATATTTGACCTCAGCAACATCTCACTACTGCAGAAGTGGAAAGATTAGTGTGGAAAAATATTTATCAAATATAGCGATTGGTAAGATATCGCTAATGATAAACCCAGCCACGTTTTCTGTTAGAATTGTCACAGCATGAAGACTTTTTGGAGTTGTCATCTCCAGTGATCGTAGCATGTTTGTGACTTCATAGATGCTAATTGTATCAGTGGGGGGTTACTTCTGCTCTATTTTTGAAATGGACACCATCCACAAACGCCAACTTTTTCCCGCTACTGTACTTACTTTTAGCTAGCATTAAATATTTGGTGAGCTAATATTCCTACATTTACAGTAATATGCCACGGGACCACATTGGGAGACCAGCAGTAACAAATTTAGCCATAAATTTCTGCAGCTGAAATACTTTAGGGTTCCCCCCCCCCTGAAATACAGAGAGTTGATGTGATTGTGTACACAATGTTGTAGAATGAGCGGAGTGGGCACTTCGTTAGTTCGCGGTCCCGTGACTCCGACTACTCCAGGCTCTGCCTCCTCTTCCCAAAAATACATCATCATGTCGTCGACTCCAGCTTCTGCCATAAATTCCAGCCAGCCCAGCCCTGCCACGCCCACCATCGTCAAGGTACAGTACCTGATACCTGATACCTGATAGTCAATAGCAGGGGTGAAACGATTCATCGTAGTTTCCCTGCATCAGCAATTAGCGATTGTCTGAAAAATCAATTATCTCGAGGCTCAAAATGTGTTTTTATTGCTTTTTCACTTCAGAAATGTTACCACAGTGTTTATCTACATTGCCACAGCTCATTATACATCTGGTTTTTTACATTTTTTATTGCTAAATCCACGATGCTATAGCTATAATTTGCTTGTGACGTTCTTGTTATTCTTGAATGCATGAGTACAGTTATTCATCTTATGAATTCGGCCATTCAAGAATCACATAATTTTCTAGAGTCAATAATCGAAATTGAATCAAAACATAGAATCCTGAATCGTGTCACCCTTAGTCAATAGTCGCTACAAAACTCATTGCTTCTCAACTAGTATGCGTATACTCCTGCGTAGGTGATGACTACTCAAGGGGTGACAACTCCTCAATCTCAGAACTCACCCTCTCAGATGACCGCCAAGACTCTGCCACCGCAACCAAGTGCAGGCGATCAGGCGGCTCCTCTACCACCCCCTCAAACTTCCTCTAGTTAGCTGGTGATATCACAGGCTATAGTTAAGTCTCTGAGACTTCATGATTCAGTTGTACATAATAAAAGTGCGGTTTCTGATTCCTCTCTCTTTGCCTACGAAATGAATTATCTAAATTCGTAAATATTCCTCGAGGACAGAGTGGTAGCAACCGGTAGTTATTTCAGTGTACTCTTTCATCCGTCACTTGTATCTCGACTGCTGCATACGTCAATCACACAATCCCCAGGTAAGTTGCAACTATCCCCTCCCCCATGTCAATATTCAAGGTCATGCAATTTATTGGCTATGTGCTGATCCTCACCGAGTATCTGACTCGGAATTCCTCAGCCATGAGTAGAACTCATGATTGAATTTTAGAGGATTCCTAAAATCGATAATGCTGCCTTGCCAACCCTTTACAGGGAAGAATTAAAGGGTTATTAGGCCTTGCTCCAGTTGCTTTGGCAGTGTGCAGAGCAGTGGAGTAGAGTAAAAAGCACATGGCACCATAGTCGCGATATAGTACACTATACTACTGGTGTGTATAGTACACTATACTACTGGTGTGCCTACCCCTCGCATGCTATGCACATATACTAAGAGATTGAATGCTATGCTGTGAGCATCTCAAGGAACCGATTAAAAGAACTGATGAACTATGATTTTTGTGCACATCAGACCAATCTTCTTTCCATTTGCTGAGCACAAAATGGAAACACTGTCGAAGCGACTGGATAAAATTAGCACAACTTGTGAAGTTGGACACTACTGAGATAATATGTATTGCATCTTTCATGTGTTCATACCCTGTGGAACTGTTGTAGAATTGAAATACAAATATCACACTTCTCTCCCACCCACCACAGTGTAGACGAGTAGCTTGGTACCTGCATCAACTAACACTACTACTGGTATGTTGTAGTAGTAGTGGTACTTACATAGTAATCGTAGTAATTCGTGCCATTAAGAGTTGTCTGCTCATACAAATTAATGACGTCATACCCGCCATATTTTAACTGGGATTATTGCGTGCGGTGTAGTGTTCGGTCGTTCATTATCCGTTGTTCATCACTGCTGTTGGTCAAGAACAGACCTGTTGCTTCATTCCATCTAATGCTAGAGCTATAGTAAGCTTTGCATTTCGAACCTAAGCTTATTTAGTCCATTGCTGAACTCCAACTAACTAGTAGTAGTAGAACAATATCTGTTTATGTGACAATCATCATAGGTAAGTATCCTTCAGATTGCTCCACTTGATCAAGGCATTAATATGGCATTGTGAACCTGAGGCTTGTTTTCTTTAGGTACGTGGTGAAAGTATTGATCGACCATGGCTGCAGTTGCTAGGAAAGCCAGTTTACAATCACAGTCATCTCTCTGATAGCTGGACAAAGTGGGGGTACAATCAAACCAGCATGGGTTTACTCAGCTTTTTAAGGTATGTTCAGTTCAGCTACTCACTGAAGTATCTCATGGCATCGAGTCGCTATAATATGATTATTACATACCAATGTGCCTAGGCAGAGGCTAACGATTTACACACATAAGGACTACTGTGTGTGAGTGGAGTGTGTATATACTGTAGAGTGAGAATCAGGTGATGTGTATTAGACTAGCCATTATCGTCTGCTATCGGATCATCTTCCACTGATTGGATTCACAGTACACATTATCACAGCAGGGAGGACAGAGTAGGTCAAGGTAGGGGATAGGGTAGGGGACTGAGGGGATAGGATAGGGATACTGCAGGGAACGGATAGGGTAGGGGGACTGAGGGAAGGCGAGGAGAGATCAGGTGAAGAGAGGGTAGGGGAGAGGAGTTGAAGATAGAGGGAGGTAAGGGTAAGGGAGAGGAAGTGAGGGAAAGGATTGTGAAGGAGAAGAGGGGCAGGAAGGATGAGGAGAAGAGAAGGTAGGGAAGAGATGTTGAAGGGAGAGGAGAGGAGATGATGGTAGGGGAGAGTACGTGAGAGTAGCGGAGAGGAGGCGTAGGGGAGAGGAGGTGTAGATATTTTCCGTTCTGCTAACATTAGATTGTCAATTTCTAATGGGACCAAGTATCGTTGGTTTGGAACGAGAGTTGGAATTGTTGCTAGTTGTTGCGGATTGTAAACTTTGCCAGGAAATGAGCTGATAAGCTAACAAATGAACATAGCTCATGCCGATCCTATGAAGTACAGCACAAAGGCTGGCCAGTGCACAATAGCCATGTCTAATCTAGGCTTTGTTGCTAGATGCTTGATTAGATTTTCTGTTTACAGCTACATGGTTCTGTAGAAAAACCCCATAAGGTGTCAGTTTTAGTGGTATGCAATTATGTTGGCTCACCGAATTGTGCCCTGCCACCACATGAATTCTCCTCGAGTCCATTATTTTTATGTTTTACAGTTTCAAAATATGATGCTATGAAATTTATGATGCAGTTTCTTATTTGAGGAAATTGCGGCTGCAGGAATGCGGTGTGGTAAAGACTAACAGTTAAATGTTACCCTATCAAAGTCGCAGCATAAATAAAGGACCAACGAGGACTAATTAAGCCTCTATACTGTGTAAACAAGCTATTTGAAGCAATACAATCAGTCGGTCTCATAGAGACGCATGTTTGTAGATTGTGTAAATCATGCGTGGTATGAAAGTGTTGTGTTAACCAATCTTGTTTATCAGTTAAGACATACTGTTTCAGCGGTCTGGTATATGGAGTGAATGTTCACTTTGGCTCCGAGTTCCTCGGCTTGTCAGCGTCTGAATTCGCAATGAAGAAGCGGGATGATGTCCCGGTAACGCAGCCGGCTGATGATGATAGCAACGAGCCGAATAGAGGTGAATCCAGCAGCAGCAGCAGTGATGAAAATGACACTCTAGACTACATGTACACGGAGGACCAGGTCTTGTCTCCCTGACTATGGTCATTATTCTTCGCGAATGACAGTCGTATTGTATTCCATCATCTTTGAACTTGGTAGGTTTTTGAAGCTATGCACCAGAGCGACGCACATTTGCAGAAGATGATGGAAGAAAACCCGGATGATTTCGCCTTTATAACAGACGACATGTTGGAATTGGAGAAACTGGAATTGGAGAAGAGTTCATCACGGAATAGCTCTCAATCTCAGGTGGTAAAGGAATCAAAGACACACACTCCAAGGCAGCTGTCGGCGAGTGTAATACAGGAGAAGATGATTTCCAAAGATAATAACGAGAGAAGAAGCTTGTCCTGGGAGGTCGACACTTCAGGGTTTGAAAAACCCAAGAAGAAACGTCACACATCCTATCTGCCTGTCAGCAAGCTACCAAAGAAAGTGAAATCTGCAGCAAAGAAAGCCGGTTAGTGGTGCTATGCAAATAATGATTTTTCATTATTTGGAGGTGAAACAGGTTAAACAGAGAACTTTTATGAACCTAAGGAGGGGCGGATCCAGGCAGTAGGGTTACAGACTAAATCCACCCCTGCTAAGGAGGCTCCTCATATCTGGGGAGGTAGCAGTGCTAGCAGTGGGCAGACAAAGATGTTTACGCCTCGCTACTCGAGCATTTGTTTCACAGCCTATTTCCCACTGAATCGTAACTGACTGCCTTACAGATGTCAGTTCAGGCTGGAGGAATGACCCTGACATTCTAAAAGACGTCGACAGGAGCCAGATTCCTAATAACACAGCAGAGCAGCATCTGATTGGTAGCATCCGGAAAGTCCTTGACATTCAGAGGTGGTACTGTATTAGTCGACCTCAGTATCACACTAGCTGTGGCATATCTAGTGTCGTTTCCTGCTGGAATTATCTGTACTCGACTCTCGGCAGGGGAAGGTAAGAATCACGTTGTTACTGGTGACAGCTGGGCAGTCGTCTATTTCCCGCCCTGAAGTCCTTCAAAACTTCAATTATTAAAACTTGTTGATGAATTTTTGAAGTGGTTCTTGAAGGAGTGTTGGATAACACAGAGGGCGGCAAGTAGGCAACTGCAACAGCCAAATGTATCAGTGCTATTCCTTCCATGAAGCTGCTTGTTTTGACTGTAGTTGTTTGCAATGTTTTACATGACCTTATTGTGGTAGTGTAAGTAGATTAGTACACTACTGATCTGGATTACTACAGCTGCTACAGCTACTACAGCTGCTACAGCTACTACAACTTCTACAGCTACTACAGCTGTTACAGCTGCTACAGCTGCTACAGCTGCTACAGCTACTACAGCTATAATATGCAGTAGATGGCCGACTACCAAGAGGAGGTAATTTCTGAGCTCAGATGGTAAACTAGTTTATTCATTGCAGTTTGAAGCCTATAACTCAGGAAGAAGCTCTATATGTTCTTGGTTTTCGGCCTGAGTTCTCAGACACCAGGTTTGGACCTTTCACAGGCAACGCCACACTAATGAGGTAAGTAGCCAGCTAGGAACTATGGCGATGATGTACTAACAGTTTGGAGTTGTCTACTCAATGAACGGTATGAAACTGTACTAGCTAGCAGCGAGACAAGCTATGGAAGATTCTTCTAGAAATCAAAGACATCTCACAGTATTGACTGATGAATATCGATAGCCATTTTCATCTGATAGCTGTACCTGAGCGATGGTGAAATCCAATTTACAGTTGCAATTGTTACTTTTCGTTGTCCAATTGCAGATGGTTCTACAATTTAAATGAGTTTTATGGTACGTCAGGACGCGCATACCTCATGTACAAGCCTCGGGGAGCGAGGAAGACAGTTGGTATATCCTCTGAGAAGGCGTTGTTGAGACTGAAAGAGGGTCTGAAGAGATCGGACTGTTCGTTCGTGTACCACTGCGCTAACCACTATTTCTGTCCAATTGGGTATGAGGAGACACCACTGGATCCAAAGAGAGCCTACTGGTGAGTGATTCGCTACGGAGACAGCGATAGCCTGTCTCCATAGCGATAGCCTGTCTCCATAGC
>ERZ1740065.608-NODE-608-length-19776-cov-11.505451_pt1 | contig 19776 bp, 15 predicted proteins | sample MGYA00581738_ERZ1740065 | MGnify/ENA primary metagenome ERZ1740065 (study PRJEB43018, sample SAMN04849749) | marine metagenome | isolation source: floating plastic debris | place: Pacific Ocean | collected 2008-09-01 | study: EMG produced TPA metagenomics...
GGGGAAGGGTGGGGAAATTGGAAGAAGGGGAGGGGAGAGGAAGGAAAGCGGGGAGAAGGATATTAAGATGGAGAGAGGGGGATATACTTACTGTGAATAGAGTTTGGTGTTCCTAGAGAGAGTTCTAAGCCAGCTAGTGAGCTGCTGTGAGTACTGGGAGAGCTGGTGTATGCTGGCTATAACTAAACAGAGGGCGAGTACCACCAGCTGTGTATCTCCGTCTGTGTGCAATGGCAGTGCAGGGAATACCTTGAACAGAAGCTCACACTCCGCCTCGCTGAATCTACAGAGACAGGAGGTATAGGGATTTAGGTGTGAATCAGAGAAGAGTGGTAACAGAGCTGGACAAGTATTCGCTGGTCAAACAGGATACGTTTGTGTTTTCTGCCATGTTTGGCCAATCACAAAAACTAGCAAATATTTCTCTACTGCATTGCTGGTACGTACGGCAGCTGGTACGTACGGCAGCTGGTACGTACGGCAGCTGGTACGTACGGCAGCTGGTACGTACGGCAGTTGGTACGTACGGCAGCTGGTACGTACGGCAGTTGGTACGTACGGCAGCCAGTACGTACGGCAGCTGGTACGTACAGCAGCTGGTACGTACGGCAGTTGCAAGAAATGCAAAATACATTTTCACAATTTTTCTTCCAACGGAAAACTTTCAGCTCACAAATAAATCCTATTTCAAGGGTCACGGAGGGGTCAAACACTGACTTGTAGGCTATAGTTTCTCTCAGACTGGCGTACAGTTTTATCAGTACCAGCAGTCTCACACTGCTCGCTTGACTGATGCTCTCTTCACTCAGCTGGAGCAGCTCTCTGTGTAAGACGTCACGCACTATCTTCAGATATGTTGAATCTTCGTTAGAATCCTGGCAATGGAAGAATAATCCCACAAGTTAGAGACACTGGATCGCGTTAGACTGATAATCCAAATCATGAAGAAGAGCAGGCAGGAGGGGACAATATTTACGGAAAGTTTAGTTTGTAGAAGTGATTTAGCTGTGCGACGATGTGTAAAGACAAACTCCGCAACATCAGATATTCCCACGTCTTCCTTCTTACAGAGGTACAGCCAGGCGAGTATCTGAGGCAGCTTATTGTCTCCGATCTAAAACGCCAATCATGTCAGCCAACACAAACAAAAACCAATCACGTCGGCCATAACAAAAATGAAGGCGCTTCCTCATTATCTTACACAAGTTTTAGCGGCGACAGAGGCAGCAGTGGGACTGAGGCGACAGAGCCTCTGAATGAGTTGCAGTCTGCGAGTGCTGACAGTGTTCAGCTCGTTCTCTTTACTGTTCATTATGAGCGATCTGCAAACTAGAGACGGACGCGTGGTGTGAGACGAATGAGATAACGGAACGACACTACGTCATATACCAGTACTGACCGTCATCAAAACACCATGGGAGATTCAGAGCGATCTTCACGCACGCATCTACACCATTAGCCATCAGCAGTAAGACTTCGATTACCTTCTCCACTGGTAAGACACTGGGCAACTCTAAGTTAGTGGAAAGACAGGGGGTGAGAATACATACGAACAGATAATTTTCGCATGTTTCACTGAGTTCAGAGATCTGTGGCATGATCTCCATCATATCACGTCTTTTTCTCAGGAAGCCAGAAGTAGAGTATACTGCAGAACGGGATTTGATAGCAACAGCTATAGTGATTTCCAACGATGGTAATAATTTTTCGTCGCTCTTTTCGTGGCCGTTAGACCGTCGTTATCAAATCCGGTACTATTTTTTGTGTAAATCGTTTTCACACATGGTCATTCAAATAATAGTTCTACAGGTTTTTGCATACAGTATAATAGTATAACAGCATAGCGCCTACCATGCAGTGCGATGCATAAGAGATCCGTTATCGTATTCTCATAGAGTGGCGACTCCAGTATAGGAGGAAGACTTATTGGCATAGGTAGACCCTAGAATAGCGGGAGAGCATGTCACACGGTTTGGGACGTGGAGTGAGCATATGTCAGCGTGCTGCGTCACGTGTCACACATCAGCAAGCTACGCCACGTGCCAGTGTGCTGTGTGGCTCACCTCATCGATCACATGCATCAACCAACGGACTTCGCTGATCACTGTCTTGAATTTCTGGACGTGAGATTGATGGTCGAACTCGATGAGCGTACTTTCCGATTGAAGCTGCGAGCCGGAATCATGAGCCTTCTTCCTGAATAAATAATAATAATAAATGAATAAACAAATCGCATCAAGTAGTTTTATTAGTTTACACGTTAGTCTGATTCCTGTGAGCTGCTGCACCGGTCTGGCAGCTCATTTCTGAACTAATCGGTTATTCCTTCTACAGATAAAACGTTCTCACTCGTACTCATTGCCCACCTCTTATGACATCACATAACATTCAATCAGGAACTTATCTAAGTGTAGTAATTGTAGTTTTGGGTTTTTGGCATGGTGTGTGTGAGGGAGTGACTGTACTACTCTGCTGAGAGCCTGCCACCTACAGTATAGATGGATAGACAACGTTTTGAGCATCAGGCCCTGAGTGCCTATTACTCTATCAAGTACACCAAGAACATTTCCAAATAGTTACCTGATCTGAACGTGGTTTGTAGTGTCAATCAAGACTTCGTTGAAGTCTGTCGAAAGGGTATCCACCAGAAAGTTCACTGCAGGGAAATCAAGCAGAAACTTCATGACGAGTTGTCTTCTCTTATACCAGATTTCAGTCTGGTCCACAGGACAGCAGAGCGCGCATCTTGTCAGCATAGGTAATACCTCTCTGAGACATTTACGGTCATACTTAAGAAGAGAGCTAATGTCAATAGAACAGACTGCCCTTAAAAAGTTATGATCATAAGAATTCTTCTCGTCCATTTCTTTATTTCGTCTCCGTCAGTGCGAGAGTTCGGTGCTTCATCAGACTTGCGAATCCATCGATGAACCGGACATGCTTCAAAGGTCAAGGAAATCGCCATGGCCGTGCGTAGAAATATAAAGTGACAAGATTTGCTGGTTACCTAATTTATGTATAAGAGTTAAATATTCAACCAAACTAGGTTAGATTAAACTGAATGTCAATATCATTACAACTTATTGCGTTTTATATCATCATAAAGGAGTGAAATACATCGAATTAAGGCCGATCTTATACGCGGAATAATTGAAAGGCAGTGCTCCGGACAAAGACTCATTCACGCCTGGCGTCGTCTGAGAAAAGCGTCACCCAGTCAACTTTCTTTCAAGATTCAGCTACCGCTTCTTCAATGGTAAATACCTCTGATCATCTGTTCCTGTTTGTGATTAATGAGAGAATTTACTTATTACTGGTACTAATGTCAGCAGTTGTAATGCAGTGTTGTCATTTTGCCTGTTGATGGATAATGGTGGAACATACGAGAGGAACATGCGGAGTCGTGAAATAATGACGAAACTAATTTTGTTATGAAATCAGTTACTTTCTGGTTGCTGCGTTATAGCTGAAAAACATTTCATTGTTTATAACGTCTGTTTTTTCCTCTAGTTATAAGGGCCTATAGTCATACAAATGCAAATAAAGGGTATGCAGCAAGAAGAGACACTCGGATCGAAAGATGACCGTATCGATTCACCTAGTGGGAAGCAATCCCCGAATAAGGAGGAGGACAAGGCTACCCAATCAGCCGAAACTGGCCGAGATAATGAAGCCACTGGTTGTGTGAATGGAGTGCAAGTAGCTGAGACCGAAAACACTGACAGCCAGTCATCCAACAATGAGGCGAGACCCCAGCTGTCACCGTCTGGCGCGACTGAGCCTCAACTGTCGGGTAATTCTCAGCTGAACCAACCACTTCATTTCGAGCTGGGTCCTGAAGTTAGCAATAATTTTACCATCGGAAACTATTGGGGAATTTCTGCTGATGATACCAATGGGATGCAAAATTTCCAGTCCTTCAACACATCTACAATGCAGAATTATGGTCTGAACAACAACAACTCATTTCATCAACCTCTGCCATTCGGGTCTATTGGGCAACCTAGTTTTGTTGCTGCCGGCAACAACCAATATCCTTCCCCTCCTGGGATGCCCAATATGTCCATGATGAACAATATGGGACAGGTAAATAACCATATGGGTGGATTCAGCTACCAAAATACTCAAAACCAGAATCAGAGAAGAGCGATAACAGCTCAGCACAACTATGGTGCAGTTAACAACAAGTCACTCAACCCAAGACTGCCGTGGAGTAACCAGCATAGTCCATGGCCAAACACCAGTCAGCAGAGTACCATGTCCCCGTGGACGATGGCTCTTCAGCAACAGCGGGCCAAGGGTGGTATGAATGGTGTGCAGATGGCGAAGAAAGGACAGTCTTCACCCTCCGTAAACATGAATCACAACCCTGCGATCAACAATTTCCTTGTTCAACAAAAAATGAAGAGAGCCAGTTCAGCACCCAATCAGGCATTGAACAGCAACGGGCCCAAATCCTACAGCGTGGCAATCGGAAGTGACCGTTCCGCAGACCCTTCCGCTCTCAGTTACACGGTATGTCCACTATGACTGGAGAGATCGCTGCCTCTCTTGACAGCGCCATTCAGCAGTCATTGCAACAGTTGCCAGAAGTAATAGCTTATTGACTTAATGCTGCTCTGTTGAACTCAGGCCTGGCCCGTAATGTAGCTGGTGATAATTAGTCATTGGTTGTACTTGATGATGAGTGTTATATCCGATTTCATGATGCACAGGCTTCTTGATGTGTGTATATGGAATTACGTCTCCTGGTATATCTATATAATATATGTGTATACATGTCCTGTATGCGTGTCGATTTCGTGTTTAGAATGGCCCTGGCGACTCGATGAAGATGGACTCTCTGCAGACTCAGCTGATTGATATTATGAGACAGAATGGTCAATTCGATATGGATCAACAGAAGAGTAAGTCATTCAGATCAGCAGCAGGATATTGTCCTACTAAAGGCTTGAATTTGCGAGTTGTCTGTTAGATACTTGAGAAATAGTTCTTGCCAATTATATTAGAACTTATGTTTCAACACAGATGTCCTAGCACACTAGTGTATCATTTGATATGGTTGCGCAGTCATTGGGAGGGAGAACTGTGCAGAATGACCAAATGCACAATTTTAGTACAACGAACTGACCCATGTAGGATATATGTCCTCATTTTCCTACATGATGGTACAAGCATGTCTATGGGACAAAATTTGTTAACTGTTATTAAAAATGTTCAAGACTCGCTGTTACTGCCACCCAATCCAGCGCATATACAAGTGCTAGTACTTGTACCCAGGCTCATTCCATTCACTCATATTTGTATAATTTCAGACTATGACAGTCTGGAGGCTCAGTTTCCAAATGATGACTCTTCAGTACCGCCGCTAGACCAGTCGCATGGCATGCCTCCAATGAACGGATTCATAGGCGGCTTCTCAGCCTATCGGCCCGACCGGCCTGAACGATTCTCACGGAAAGTCTTCGTTGGGGGACTGCCACCCGATATTGACGAGGGTATGTTCTGAGCACACACTATTGCGAGTGATTAACTTGGCCGAGTCTGATGTGAAGGCGTATTGTTCCGTTTCTAGATGAAATAACAGCCAGCTTCAGTCGCTTTGGTCCAGTAGTGGTCGATTGGCCACATAAAGCTGAGAGTAAATCCTATTTTCCACCAAAAGGTTCGTAGCAGTCTACCTGGCACAATTCGCTTACCTGAAATTATATAATTCCCACTCTGTGATCCGTCTGATCAATAGCCGCGCTTGGAATTATTCTGCCTAAATGGAAAGTCTCGTCTGAAGCTGTAAACAGCTTGACTCCCCACAGCAGTGCTGGCTGGAAATTGATTCCTTGTTTACAGGCCATATGTTTAGTGTGTAATTAGCTGTGCTCAGTTTCCTGATTGACAGACACAGTAACTTACTGTGGTCTGTCTAGCCGTGGCTCTATGCCATATCCTATACAATGTGTGTGTCTACAGGCTATTGCTTCCTGCTGTTCCAAGAGGAGATATCCGTGCAGGGGTTGATCGATGCTTGTCTTCAGGATGACAATAAGCTTTACTGGTGCGTCACCAGCCCCACCATGAAGGACAAGCCGGTATGTCTCCTTTCCTCCCTCCCATGCCACCAACACCTGCCCTCCAACTCCCGCCTCCCTGCCTCCCTCCTTCCAACTCCCGCCTCCCTCCAACTCCCGCCTCGTTTGTCGCTAGTTTATCATTCTTTTAGCAGCTGACCTTGACATTCAAAGTTTTATTTTGTTAACTGCAGGTACAGATTCGGCCATGGAATCTGAGTGACTCTGACTTTGTCATGGATGGCTCGCAGCCTCTAGACCCACGCAAAACAATCTTTGTTGGTGGTGTACCAAGACCTCTAAGAGCACGTGAGTTATTTTGCCTTTGGGTGGATTTATTTCTCTTGCTATATTACGGAATAAATGCCCGTTGGGACTGTTAGCCTGGATCGTGTTGTTTTGCTATTATTATTGTCAAAAGTTTAATAAGAAATCACTATTGCAATCAATGGGCTGTTTGTCTTGTAGTGGAACTGGCCTCAATAATTGACAGGCTGTATGGAGGTGTTTGCTACGCTGGTATAGACACGGATCCAGAGCTGAAATATCCCAAAGGCGCTGGGCGTGTGGCCTTCTCCAATCAGCAGAGCTACATCGCTGCCATCAGTGCCAGATTCGTTCAGCTGCAGCACGGCGACATTGACAAAAGGGTATGTCTGTCATTCACTCAGTTGTCCGTCACTGAACCAATCTACTATTCAGCTCATTGACTGACCACTGGTTTCAGGTTGAGGTGAAGCCGTATGTGCTCGACGACCAGTTCTGTGACGAATGTCAGGGAGCCCGCTGCAACCAGAAGTTTGCTCCGTTCTTCTGCGCTAACATCACATGCCTGCAATACTATTGCGAGCAGTGCTGGGCTACGATACACTCAAGGGCAGGCAGAGAATATCACAAACCTCTGGTGAAGGAAGGCGCTGACCGCCCACGCGCTGTGCCCTTTAGGTGGTGTTAATCGCCCACCGTCTCCCGTATGCATTCGTATGTAAAACCTTCATTAACTCCTTCCTCGCCTCGTATGGGTTTGACCTGGTCTCTTCGTCTTCTATCAGTCTCACTTTCTCTATATGATTTGGTAAATGTGATTGTCCTCCCCGTACAATTAATGATAGATCAGACTTATTTTCTCTAATATTTATTTGACTATGTAGTCACTCTTCCCCTCTGCCAACTTCGATGCCGGTTAGAAGCCTCTGCTGTTGAGCAGGACGTGGTGTCAGCTGAACGTCTGCTCTGTTGTCATCCTTCACTCATCTTCAACTATTTCACACTAGTTGACTGCTACCAGCCAATCATCTCGCTCGGCACAGTGTCAAAACAGCATTGACTGTCCTTCCTGTCGCAAGTATTCATATTCACATGATTCTAACGATTTAATGGAGTTTCACATACGATTGGTTTGTTCATTCTGATTGCTATCACCTGCAGTTGGTTGCTGTGTTAGTTCCATATTTTCATAAGTTTTCTTATTTACGCGATTCAGGCCGTTAGATTGGATGTCAAGCTCCGCGCGCACTACTACACCAGTATCCATGCTTGAGCCTCTTCAAGAGTCTGTGTTCCAAATTTTTATTCCAAAATTTGTATTTTCTGAATGGAATTTTCACATTTTTGAATTTTGTATTCATTGTTGCTGGTAGGATCATCTGGTGGTTGAAGTATCAATATCAACTTTGCGAAAATATCAGGGACCCACTAATCAGAGGATAATTGAGTTTACGTATGTCCTTTGGTGCTCTGACATAACATAATAACAGTACTGTAAACAAGTCAACTCATTTCCCATCGCCAGGTTCTGAAAATTTGTCATAATCCAATGTCATTCATAAGTTTTTGCTTTTTGTACATGTTTGTAATAGTTAATGACTCATCGATGGTGCAATATCCAAACTTTTTTGCCAGAGACTAGCCTGTTTTTTACGATGTCAGTGAAATTCCTTCGTTTTGGTATGTGAACTCAGAAAACCAATGTCCACAAACGATCTTACCATCCAGTTAATGTAAGTGGTACCTGAGCGGCATCAGTAGGTTTATGCACTAGTTGATCTCTTCTTTGTAGAACTTGATATTGATATGTGGCAGAAAAAGCCTCTTGAGTCTCACACGTGACTGCTGTCACCATCTCTCACTCTTACACCATTGAGCTATCGTTTTTGATTGTGGTTATCTTGTCATTACTTGTCCTCTGAGATCTGCCAGTAACATCATACGGCCAAGGTACCTGCCTGTTTTATTGATATAGTTGATTCATTTTGTCTAGCTGTTGTCTTTTCCTCTTCGTTGTCGTGTTGGCTCTGCGTGACTGTCTGTGTGGATTGAGATAATATTCTGTTTATTGGGTGGTGGTTTCACTTTCAATCTGTTTATCTTTCTCACCGTTCATTAGTGGCCCTTGTCTCCCTGTATGACCATCAACTCATGCCTAAATAGCCAGCTACATACACACACATACACCAGCATCAGCTTTCTTTCTGTTGTTCAGTATTGTGATGCAAATAAAATATTTCCTTTTTATCCATGCTACCAAATCGACCAGTCAAATCGACCTTATCATCACTAACAATCCTTATTTAAAATTTTGTAAATTAAAAGAATTACACTGGTGTACTATTTTCCTGACATTTATAAATTATGTTTTGTATGTCAACAGTTTTTTTAGTTTTGTATTTGTCATGACAGTGTATGATTTCAATTTTGTACTATATTAGCCTTTTTACTGGATTCGGTCCACAATGAAAGCTTTATTTTCTATTACTTGGGTTGCTTTTTTTAATCCCCGTTTTCTTTTTGTACCACCAATGTTAGCCACGGCCCACTCAGGCATAAAACCACCATACCAACTGACATCTTATTTGAGAGTTTTTGTGTACTAATTGCATTAGAATATTGTCAATAAAAGATGCTCCTTATCAATGGTCCATTTTATTTGTTTAAAATGTACTTCAATAACTAGTGGAAAGTTAACTTGGTGAGATAAGGATGGCTGTAGGATCCCAAGTACAGTACGCTACCAACTTCCTCAACCTCGCTAACACTGGGCACCGTATTGCCGGTTACATCTTGAAGGCTTCGTATGATGCTTCCATTGGTGTCCAGCTCTACAATCATTCCTGCGGATGGTATTAGATCCAGTAATGATGGCATCCAAGTTAGGAGCTTCAGGGCAAGATTCCGCAAAAATGGTGAATTTCCATATTCGTACAGCTGACTGTAACTTCCTGTTCTAACTGCTGCGAAACCTACCCAATAAGTGCCTCTCGGTGAGAGACGAATATTGTCAGGTAGGCCAGGTAGATTGTGAGCAAAGAAGTCCCATGAGCCTCTACTAGGTCCTTTGAGCCAATAGCGGCTAATTCTTGCCCTACTTGTCTCACAAACGACCAGGTAATCCTCCTGAGGAGAGATTTCTATGCCATTAGCAAAACTTAGTGTAGTCGACAGTGTTCTATGCTCCATTGAGCTTTCATTGAATTCCCTTACAATACCATCAGATGTGGCTTCAAAGATCAAGTGCATGAAGTTTCTGCGCTCCCACCTTCGACTTGAGTCAGTGTAATAGATGAGTCCGGAAGAAGCGATTGCTATGTCGTTGCCAAAGACCACGTCTTCAAATAGCTGCACAGCCGGAGCAGAGATGTTAGCCAGGTCATATTTAAACAACCCAAAGTAAGCATCAATGACATATAGATTCTGTTCACGAATTCTCAATCCTAATGGGCGACCACATGTTTTTTCCAAACTAGGATTCCCACATATACCATCTCCTAGTGAAGGGAATTCATGGACTTCATTACTTTGTAGGTCGGTGCGAATTACTCCATGGTCGTATGTGCCAGTGTAGAGGCTATCTCCTGATGTTACCAGAGATTCAGGCCCGATAAACTTGTCTCCAAACATCCGTGCTGTCATAGTTTCCAGATCATCATTAAATGCAAGGGCACCTTGAAATTGTGGAGGTTCCATTGGCGAAAATATTTCAGGTCTGATAAGGCTAGGGCTGAAAATGAAGATGAGAAGCACTGTCTGGATGAACACAACAAAAGCAGTGGCTGCGTAACACCACACAGACGAATGAGTAGATCCACTGGAATCAGAGCTCTGTGAACTCCCGTTCAATACCGTAGATTTCTTAGAGCCAACACGTCGCCGCTTACGAACCTCCATCACTTGTATGAAGTCCTGTAAGCTAAAAAAAAGTCAACGAATATGGAGCAGTTATAAGCGACCACAACAGACATGCAGACTGGAACTATGATTGGTCTCAATCTAAAACCATCTTGATGGTCAGAGATTTTTTTCTACCGCATATTCGCATCATCATAGAACATTAATATGGTGTTGAATAGCTATCCAAGATAATGGTTAATGAGATGGTAGAGCGAATAAGCTAGTGATGACCATGCCATGATAGCCACCATTGAAATCAGACCAGAAGGTTTACCTCTTCGACCTGGTGATAAGGCTTGTGGCACAGTCTCCAACGCAGGAAGCTAAGTCACGCCCATCGAGTTATCTACGGTAACGCCCATGTTGATTAAGACCGCAGCTGACACACCAATACATGAATTAATTCCACAATTATATAGCTCAATCCAAATAATTATTCATAAGAATAGTTCTAATCTTTTTAGCCAATACTTTACAACAGAATCATATACTTTAATCGAAACCGAAATCATACATCTTGCCGCTGGCAGTGTGCGTGCTCAGACTGGACTGCTGTTCAATACCTGTGACCAAGTTGTGGAAACGTACTTCTAAAGCAACCGAAAATGTAACTGTTTACACTCCTTAATCATGTCTGTTCATTTCGGTGTAATGTCTAAAAATGATTTGTTGTTAGAATCAACCGCTCTCTGATTTGTTTTGTAGTTGAGTAGACGTAGTGTGATAAGCCTCTGCACCATGTAATAGTAATCGCAGTGGTTGCTCACCACCTTTTGCAGCTACGATTCATTTTAAAGCAGACGTTGCTCAATCTACCTCATCGTTCATTTCTAGAACGATGGCTGGAGGCGAAGAAATGCAATTTACTGGCATTAAGAAGTACTACAATTCTTACACTAGACAAGGTAGACTCAATGTAAGTAAGGTTTATGGAGTATTCGTAGTATTCCATACGATCTCTCACTCTAGCGACCGATATCGTCTGTTGCAGTGGGTTCTCACCACCTATGGCACCGTCGCTCTTGCATACATGTACTTCCGGAGACGTAGTGCTAAGAAGGCAGCCGCACAGTCACAGCAATGATGAACACCATCGTGAAGCAACATCTTAGGAAGTATTTTGTGGTTCTTTTTGTCAATTACGAATCCTATTGATACATTGAAATTTAAAGAAATCTTATTGAGTGGATAATAGAGAATGCTGTGTATGTGATCATTGCAGATGTATTGTTTAATTTAAAATAAGTCCTGCTAGAAATTCTTTTATCCATGTACACATTTCCATCACAGCTCAACTAGCTATGGCTCGTTTTGATGTGCTAGGTTCAGTCTCCAACTCGTACTCTATGCTGACTTTTCCTCGTTTCTTTCCGGCTTTGCTTTTACTTGGCTGTGGCTCCTCAGTTGCCTCCTCCTCATCATCATCTGATTCCTCCTCCAGATTTATGTCCTGCAAGAAATTAGGTACACGGTCATCATAAAAAATCAACTCAAACTTTGTACAACTACTTGAGTGCAAGAGGAGAAGCAGAGAACCGAGGTTTACCTCCAAATCTGAGAATTCGCCTTCCATCTCATCTTCCATCACATACTCCACATCACTTTCTCCTTCCACTTCCTACATTTCAACCAAATAGAAAATTCAAGCCAGATATGGTTGAAAAGCAACACCAACCATTTGTACATACCTCTTCACTTTCATCGGCTTCTTCTTCATCATCACCCTCTGACTCTACCTCTTCCTGTTGCAAGGCTTTGTCGAACGCCATTTGTGGGAAATTGTAAATGTCGCCATACTGGAAAAATGAAGATGCCAACAGGTCAAGGTCAGCAATCGCTCTTGAAAACTGCTTTCCTGCCAACTGGCTGGTATCAGCATGAGGTGATAGTAACACAGTAGAAGCCGAGCACTTACTGTTCCTTTCTTCAATCGCTCCAGCAATTCCGACTCAATGGCATTGTCAAGACGAGCAGCCACCAACGCTTTTGCCTAAAATAAAAATGTTATATCATTTCCACTCGCAGCTGAATGCTGGGAGTAGCCCTATCTGCCTTGAATGTGGCAGCTCAGCTACGCCCAATTGGTGTTAAAAAGTACACGGGTCACATCACAGATGCAGCTGCGCTAGTTTCAGCCGACAAGTTGTTATTGCTACTGAACAACACTTCAAGAAGGTTGATGAACTGCATTCATCACAGCAGTAGAAATGATAGTCCTGAAATAGAAGCTCTCAATTCTGGAGATATATCCATACTTAGGCAATGGCAAAACCAGATGAGTAAAAAGCCATCATCGACTTGTGAAGAGGAACTGTTACATATGGGTGGAGTTCTACACTAGATACATTGGGATTCGATTAGCTGTGATCAACCAAACCCAATCACTAATACTGTAGCACCGGATTTGATAACGATGGTCTAACGGCAGCGGAAATAGCGGCAAAGAATGATGGCTATTGTTGGAGTTTGCTATGGAAATTATGCCCATTATACGTTGTTACTAGTATAAGAAATGCAATAAGGGATAAATAGATAAAATGTTATGGAGTGTTATTGCCAGCAAAAAATCTTGGCTCTTCATAGTCCTAGAAAGAAGCTTATCGAGGATATTATGAGAAAGAGGCTTGTCGAGGATGTTACGAGAAAGAGACTTGTTGAGGATGTTACGAGAAAGAGACTTGTTGAGGATGTTACGAGAAAGAAGCCTGTCGAGGATGTTACAAGAAAGTAGCATTTGAAATATTCAGCAGATACTGTAACAAATCATGTTGTGTAATAAGCATAGTGATACACAATAAGGCAGCCCAAAGTACCGACACCAAACAGTGATTTTAGGTTTCATTCAGTGCCAGTCAGGGAACCAAGTCAGGGAACCAACTGATTTTAATGTTGGGTAAAAAATTAAAATCAAGCAATAAAATTGAATGAATAGCCATGTCAAGTGTTTATTTATATGGTCCAGCATCGGTGAGGGGTGCTAGCTCCTGGGGCAGTAGGTGGCCAGGATGGACTAAAACCCCATTTACGTAGGATAATTTACGCCTAGCACAGCAAATACAAATATTCTCTAGTGAAGGGATGATTCATATCATTGATCAAAGTAGTTACAGATAGCTAAGAAATCATAGAAATCAGGAGAAAGGTATAACACAACATCTCGGTGAGTACACTTATCAGCGTGGGTGTTGGTGTAGGGAATAATATATAGAATAAGGAACTGACCTCTCTTCTTGTCTCCCTTCTCTCCACTTTGGTTCCAAGAGGTACCAATTTCTTCCTAGGTGATAAAACATAACAGTAATGACTCAGTTTGGATTCAGGCCGGAATATGTGCTGTAAGGAGTTGTCTTTTCTCCTCTATTAAATCAATATTTGCAGTTCATGTGCTTACGAGGGCTCGAGTTCTGGAGGACGCCAGCGGCAGATAAACTGTGAGAGAGAGAGAGAGAGGGGGGGAGTGCAAAGAGGAGAGAAAGAAAGTGCAACCGGAGAGGAGGAGAGATAGCGGTAGAGAGAGAGAGAGAGAGAGCAGGAGGGAGCAAGGATAGATAGGGCAACAGAGGCATGGTAAGAGAGAGGGAGAGAATCCAAACTAAAATGTTTACTTACTGTCGTTTTAGGACAAGTTTTCTCATTCGGATGAGATACTGACTTATTCTGAGAAGTCTCTGCTTACATTTGTTTATCATGTACCTGGAAAAAAACCAATTGGCATCATACCATATTTCCACTGATATCTACCTATCATACTGCACCACAGCTTACTTCGGCCAGTATATAAGATGTTTGTCAATCTGTTCCATAGCTTTCTCTAAGTTCTTAGATAGCTTCACCTTCTCCCAAAGGCGGTTTGGGAATGCTGCTCGCTCGACAGTCTTCATATAAAGGTAGATGACACCTAGGCACATAGCTCCGACTTGCAAAATCAAACATTATACATCCACAGGCATTTCAACAGTGGCTCTGTTTGTACAAACCTTTCTCTTCTCGTACAGTTGCATATTGGCTATTAGCAAGAGGACAGGCTGCTCTGTTACACAACCCTGAAATATTGTATTCGTTGCGGCAAAACTTCTGGGTATTTGTTCTACAAAGAGAATAGAAGGTTTATTCTTACAGCTGATAAGTCATTTGAGCACTATGTCCACTCCAGATCTGTGTTCACTTCACAAGCGCGGTATCTACGTATATATCATACTTACGTTACTTTGAACGAGCAAAATGACTTGTTTATTATTCCCCATATCACCTAAAACAGAGTGACGGCAAAAAAATTGAATGAGCAGTAGAATAGGATACAACAAACTGGTTGCTACACATTTTTGTCAAGGTGGAAACAGGAAATCACAGTAGGTTTGAATTGAACTGTAGAGAAACCGCAAGATCACGTGTATTTAAAAACACCTACATCATCCTGCTGCATTGTCACTGACAAGTTATGATGATCAGTGAAGGTTCAGACAAGACAGAGTTGAGCAGTATCAATATCAAGAACGGTGACTCCTGTCTAGTAGACGCTGTCGACGAAGTCGCGTGTTTCCCAATTCTGCCATCAAAGACCCTCACCGAAGGTGAAGGTGAAGGTCTTTGATGGCATATACAAAAATAGATCGATTCATAGTGTCCTTGGAACGCTCTATCTATAGCGAAACAATTGTCTATTGGATCGAAATGTAGAGCGTCCAATATGAGTGACAGTTTCTAAAAACATCCCTTCGGTCTAACACGTGTTAGCAATCCGCGATGGTGTCCTTCAGGGACTAGACTGGCAGCTATTATTTCTCTCTAATAGTAGTGTTCTGACATAGAGCTGTTGCTCACTAGTACACAGTGGTCAAACCCGAGTAAGCCATGGGCCGAATGAAGAAAAAGGTAGAGAAAAGACTTTGTCATTTTTACTCGGAAATCTGAATAACGTGTTGGCGATAATATAGACATTGAAAGTTAATAAATATTGTGGTTGTGGTTAAGTAGACATACTTTCTTCTGCATTTTATGCTCATCGTATTGAACCATATCCATTTATAGTATGAGTCGGGAGCTGCCACATCGTATGTCTCACGAAAGCAGGCCTTGAAGAAGCTACAGCTATCTTTGGCCGACTTCAGGTATTGCTGTTCGAATTTTGAAATCACCGTGACTGATTGAAATACCCCGGTGCTGGTAATATACTGTGACTGGTCTCTTTTAGGCGACTTTGTATTCTCAAAGGAATTTATCCCCATGAACCAAGGCACCGCAAAAAGGTGGAAAAGGGCAGTACTGTTATCAGAACGTACTACTTCCGGAAGGACATTCAGTTCTTACTACATGAACCGTTAATAAACAAGTTTAGAGATTTCAAGGTAATCTCACTAGCTTTTGTTTCCAGTCAGAGCCATGCTGAGTTTCTATAATATAGACTCGGCATGGCTCTGGTACCAGTCTACTACTCTCTGCACACTATGTAGTTCAGAGAGTGGACAAATCCAATTTATATGAATAGACATGTCCTAGTTTCATGGGGCAATTTCATTCGTGAAGGCGCCGCACTACGTCTTAACTCCTGATATCCAAGTGTTGAGAATCCAGCATTATTTCGAGATACTATCCTAGGAGCTTGTAGAACATTTATTTTTCGCTCATGTCATCTCTATTCTCGAACTCATTATGTTTCCTGATGTGTTAAGAACCAGAAATTTTACTGTGTTTTTCTGAGATCCTATTTTAGGAGCTTGTGGAATATTTCTTTTTAACTCATCTCATCTCTAGTCTGGTTTTTTTCATAGCTAATGCAATGCGCCAACTGAAGTTTACATTCTGTATGTGTAGATCTACGCACGCAAGGTCACAAAAGCTGTCAACAAAGGTGAAAGTGATCAGGTCGACAGGTTAAAGTCAAACAAACCCAAATACAAACTCGACCACATTGTCAAAGAAAGGTTTGTACTGGAGTTGTCACATCCTGCGAGAGTTTTCTCACTGGCGATCGAGTCACTTGCATTACCCTTTTATTGCAGGTATCCGAGTTTTATCGATGCTGTTAGAGACTTGGATGATTGCTTGTCGCTGGTTTTTCTGTTCGCCACTCTGCCGAGACAGAAGGCGACAATGCATCAGACTGTGGTGAAGTGCAGACGTCTGAGCGGTGAGCTATCATTGTTGTGGGACTCTCGCAGTGATCTGACGCCATTGGGGCTGTGATAATTTACTGTTTCTGCTTTTAGTTGAGTTTCTGCACTATTTGATTGCTGCTCGAGCCTTGCGAAAGGTCTGTATTATCCTATCAGCCTCCTTGCTGTAAGCAATGAATTACTTGACCAGAGTTATCTAATGGTTCGCTGTGTGTGTGGGTGTCTAGGTGTTTGTGTCAATCAAAGGCATCTACTACCAGGCAGACGTGATGGGCCAGACTGTCACCTGGGTGATGCCACACGTGCGAGGCTTTCGGGTGAGTGATCGTAACTCCGTACCATAAATAGATGACTGCTCATGTGTCTATATGCTTTTTATCCTACCTTGGTAAAACTAGATTTGATAGCAATGGTCCAACCTTAGCAAAACAGCGACCAACTAAACATCAGTATCATTAGATTACGCTGTAGAAATTAAAAAATTAAATCTTCCCATTTTTGGGATCGCTATCATTAGATCACGATCGTTATGATCTCTTGATGAGTTTAAAGAAAGCATTGACAGTTCATATCAAGTCAGGTTCTACTTAATATTTTTGAAACCAGCTTTCATCAAAGCTTTGTCATTTTTAGTGCCTTTGATACAAGTGCTCTCATAACCTAGTGACTATCTTAGTTCAATCATCAGATCAGATGGTTTTGAGTCACCGAAACCAAACTCTCAGCAATGCTTTCTGTGTATCCGTGATACGTAAAAAAATAGAGAGAGGCGGGATGAGGTGAATGTTGACAGGCGCTGATTGATTTTCCTCCCCCTGCTGCTGGTACCAGTGCAATAAACAGTCTAGATTTAATTCTGGACCAACGACCGTACATTACTATAAATGCAATCTGCTAGTGAAGTCAATACCTGAAATGGTAGCAACTGGTGCTGGCTTGATCGATTATCAATTATGAGTTACAGCAAGAAACATTGGATCTCTTTGTAGTGAAAGAGGTGTAGATGACAAGTCTCTTGTAGTTTAGCTGCTAGAATTGCTATTATAGCAACTAAAACAGGTTAAAAAATGTGAAAAACCCTTTAAAAAATTGTCAGCTGTTGAGTGATTCTGAAAAATGAAGATGTAAGATAAATTTGAAAAATTGTGTCAAAAACTGCACTGTTTGTCATACTTTGTTTCAGATAGTTGAATACTTCGCTCACTTCAGTTGTCAGCACTATTTTTGCCGCATCAATATGGCGGTAGGGGAGCGTAGGCACAAATATATTGGCTATATTATCCATTGTATATTATCAAAGATTAATATCAACAATACTTTTGAGATCGAGTGGAGAAGACGACTCCCAGAATGTTTACGTAAATCTCAAAGCTGTGGCTTCTGGTGTTTTTAAGAGAATTGCCCGTTTGCGGTTTCCAAGTTTGTAGACCAGCGCTCTGTTATATCAGAGATTGTAGGGCAGTGTCTCGCTGTATAGACAGTGGACACGCACGTGTATTGGCGCGCCTCTGCACGCATGATTGTGTGTAATTGTGCATCAATCTTACGCTTCACGGCCGTACTGATCCGACACCACAAAGATTTCCTGTTGATAAGTGCCATCCACAATCATGATGATATATGTGACTTGTGCTTACAAAATCAAATAAAAGGTGGCTTTTTAAATTTGTCGGAAATGCCAAATAAAGTTAAAAACTATTTTAAAAAGTCCTATACGTTACCCACGTCTCAGGGGTCGAACATGCCTTCACTAAAACGTCCATATCTCTGGGAATAATAAAGCTATAGCATTGGGACAAAGCTCATTCTGGAGAGGAGGAACAGCTGCATTTAATGCACTTATACCCAGGAAACTGCAAAAGCCGCCTTTTATTCAATTTTGTCAGCACAGGTCACATATGATGGTCTGACCACTAGGTCATCTGTGTATATGACACTTCTAGAAATAGGTTACAATGGCAATGTGTAAGTGGAACATGTTCGTCGCTCCGCCGGCAACGGACCGGAATTATTAGGAAAATCCATTGAGGAAGTAACCTTCACAGAACTGTTACGTCGCTATCACTATCCTACAATACCTGGTCAGCTAATGCCTCTAATACAAGTGTGTAAGAACTTAATACCACCATTAATACAAGTACACAGGAATGTAATACCTCCAGTGTTATAACAACGCAGCTAATCATGTCCATCATCATTCAAAGAGTCATTCAACCAAAGTTTTTTAAGTTCTCCAGTTATACCGGTCTAGGTGTAGAACCGTGGTATAAACAGGGTAGGAGGAGACCACAGACTACGAGGGAGCTATGATCGATTGTCCAATGACTCGACTAGCAATGTGCTTGATGACAGATGTGTAATCAAAAAGTCGTTGGATAATCAAACATCAATTGCGCTTGCTGACAGATGCTATCAGATAACGCCATCCATGGACTACCTATTACCAGCTCCTTATTCCAGTCAGAACCATTGTAGAGCAGCTTTTATTGTAATGTATTACTATGTTGTGCTCTAGCCAAGTACATGGGTGCTGGAGGGCTACACACAAAATATAATATTGTTTTTCCTTGTGAATTTTTGAAGTGCGAATTTTTCCATACTCTACGGAAATTTCCCAAAAGTTTACAGACAACATCTCGTTTGACAGAAATGCTTCAGCTTGATCTGATGGTGTGTGCAGGTCATGTGAGAAGTGCCCTCTCTGTAGGAATAGAATAATCATTGCTAGACCACAGCGCAGCTATGTTTAGCTCAGATGACTGCAGTCACCTTGGCTGTCTATTATTACCTAATCACCCTTAAGATTCATTACTACGGAAACTGGATGGTGAAGTTCAGCGCTGGCCGACTGGATTATATCTAAACTAGAATTGACTCCGTGTCATATCAGATTACAATCCCACTCAATGCTATTTCACAATTTCTCTGCGGGATGTCGATATTTTCTTCCCACGGTTGCTATTAGCAACCAATGTTTTCTATCTTGTTTTGGTCTAGCAGCTTCTTGAAAAAATTACCGAGTCAATGGACTTAAGAGCTTAGGAGATTTACTTGAGCGCTCTGTTTGTAATTGCTTGAGAGGGGACCCTGGGCCTGCGGTCTACTGTCAGCCAGCGATCACGCTGGCAATCTGCTCGTTTGTTGCAGAAACCGACTGACGTCGACTTCAAGGTGATGACCATATTCGCCGAGTTTTACATGGCCATGCTCGGTTTCATCAACTACCGACTGTTCAGCGGCCTCAGCATCAACTACCCGCCAAAACTCGATCTGCCCGTCAGTAAGCACGACGCACTGCGCGACATGACAGACGAGGAGAAAGAGGAAGAAGTACGTTGCGACCCAGATCCCTTCCTCTCTCCTTCCCTCTCTGTCAAGCAAGCTAGAAAAGAGAAGAAAAAAAGAAGTAAAAAAATAAAAGAAGAGCTCAC
>ERZ1740065.609-NODE-609-length-19774-cov-6.569400_pt1 | contig 19774 bp, 11 predicted proteins | sample MGYA00581738_ERZ1740065 | MGnify/ENA primary metagenome ERZ1740065 (study PRJEB43018, sample SAMN04849749) | marine metagenome | isolation source: floating plastic debris | place: Pacific Ocean | collected 2008-09-01 | study: EMG produced TPA metagenomics assembly...
TGGCGGCGGGTCTCAACGAGATCACCGGCGGCGGCATCGTGCTCGACAACCGCGAGATTGAAATGGCGGGACCCGATAAGGCGGTGGTGTTCCAGGCGCCGAGCCTGATGCCCTGGCTCACCGCTCGCCAGAACGTCGCGCTCGGCGTGGAGCGTGTATACCCTCACGCCTCCAAGGCCGAGCGCGGCGACATCGTCGACTATTACCTTGATCGGGTCGGTCTGACGGACGCGAAGGACAAGCTGGCCGCGGAAATGTCGAACGGCATGCGCCAGCGCGTCGGGATCGCGCGCGCCTTTGCGCTCAGCCCGCGTCTGCTGCTGCTTGATGAGCCGTTCGGCATGCTCGACAGCCTCACGCGCTGGGATTTGCAGGACGTGCTGGTCGAAACCTGGAACCGCACCAAGGTCACCGCGATCATGGTCACGCACGATGTCGACGAGGCGATCCTTTTGGCGGACCGCGTGGTGATGATGACCAATGGCCCGCGCGCCACGATTGGCAAGGTTCTCGAAGTGGATCTGCCGCGCCCGCGCAACCGCAAAGAGCTGCTCGAACACCCACAATTCTATCAATACCGGCAGGAGGTGCTGCACTTCCTGGCGGAATACGACCACGGTCCGGACGCGAAAGCGGCCTGATCGAAAGCCCGTGGCTGAAGCAAGGCAACGGCGCCTTTTTCGGAAAGCCACACCTCTCCTGCGGCGATCTCGCCGTATTCAAACGAGCAACGGAGCTCGACTTCCCAACCAAAAGAACGCCCGGCCAAAGCTGGGCCTATAGGGGGTCTTAATGCGTCACACACTCAGCACTCTTGCCGTTTTCACCTGCCTTGGCACCGCCGCTCCGGCGCTTGCGGAAAAGCCGCTCGAACCGATCGAAATCGGCGATGGCGTCACGCTCGATCCGATACTCGACGTGAGGCTGCGGGTCGAAACCGCCGACCAATCGACCTTCCCCGAAGACGCCTCTTCGATAACGGTGCGCACCCGCGCCGGCGCTCAAATCAAATCGAACGGCTTCTCGTTCCTGGCGGAAGGCGAAGGCACCTTCCAGATCGATGACGATTATAACGACACAATCCCCAGCAACGGTGTGGAGCCCTTTCCGGTGATCGCGGATCCGGAAAGCTTTGAGCTCAACCGGATTCAGGTCGGCTATAAGGGTGACAATTTCGGCGCGACAATTGGCCGCCAGCGCATCATCCTTGATGACGCGCGCTTTGTGGGCAATGTCGGCTGGCGCCAGAACGAGCAGACCTTTGACGCCGCGCGCGCCTCGGCCAGCCTCGGCCCGGTCACGATTGATCAGACCTACGCCATTTCGCAGCGCACGATCTTTGGTTCGGACAGCCCGAATTCGAGCTTTGACGGGGACTTCCTCTTCACCAATGTCGCGCTGCCGCTCGACAAGGTGAAGATTGTCGGCTTTCGCTATGAATACGACTACGATGACCGGGTCGCCTTCTCGAGCGAGACCTACGGCGGAACGGCCTCAGCAAGCCTTCCCGCAGGACCGGTCAAAATCGGTCTGAAGGGCAGCTACGCCACGCAATCGGACACCGGCGCCAACCCGACCGACTATTCCGCAGACTATTACCTGGTTGAAGGCAGCGTCACCTTTGCGGGCTTCACCTTGCGCGGCCAGCACGAAGTGTTGGGCAGCGATGATGGCATTCAGGCGTTCCAGACGCCGCTCGCCACCGCGCACAAGTTCAACGGCTACGCGGACCTGTTCCTCGTCACGCCCGCGACCGGTCTGCAAGACACCAATGTCCGCATTTCGAAGAAGTTCAAGTTCAAGGGCCTGCCCAGCGGCGTCAACGTCCAGCTCACCTATCACGACTTCCAGAGCGATTTTGGTGATCTCGATTACGGCACCGAGATTGATGCGGTGGTCAGCTTCAAGGTCGGCGATATCGCGCTGCTTGCGAAGTATGGCGACTACGACACCGATGGCTTTGGCCCGGACACAACCCGCTTCACCATCCAGGCGGGCATCAGTTTCTGATCGCCTGTGAGCCTTAAGGCCCCATCCCACCAAACGGAGACCACAAGTGAACGCGCAAACCGGGTTTGAGAAAGGCACGCAAGAGGCCACTCAAGAACGTCTTGTCGTAATCGGCAACGGCATGGCGGGCTGCCGCGCGGTTGAGGAAATCCTCAGCCTGGCGCCCGATCGCTACGCCATCACGATTTTCGGCGCCGAGCCGCGCGTCAATTACAACCGCATCATGCTCTCGCCGGTACTGGCGGGCGAAAAGAGCTTTGATGAGATCGTGATCAATTCGGCCGAATGGTACGAGGAGAACGCGATCACGCTGGTGAGCGGCGATCCGGTGATCCACATCGATCGCGAAGCGTGCCAGGTGGTCTCACGCGGGGGGCGGATTGAGAACTATGACAAGCTCTTGATCGCGACCGGGTCCGATCCGTTTGTCATTCCGGTGCCGGGCAAGGATTTGCCCGGCGTCGTCACCTTCCGCGATCTCGACGATGTCGAGACCATGCTGGAGGCGGCAAACACCAGCAAAAAAGCCGTCGTGATCGGCGGCGGCTTGCTGGGGCTGGAGGCGGCGCATGGCCTGTCGCTGCGCGGGATGGAGGTCACCGTCCTCCACCTCATGCCCACGCTGATGGAGCGCCAGCTGGACGAAGCGGCGGGCTATCTCTTGAAATCCGAGCTGGAAGGGCGGGGGATGACCATCCTCACCGGCGCGGACACGGGCGAAATCGTCGAAAAGGATGGCCGCGTGGGCGCGGTGAAGCTGAAAGACGGCACCGAGGTTGAAGCGGACCTTGTTGTCATGGCCGTGGGCATCCGTCCAAACGGCACTCTCGCCAAGAATTCCGGGATTGAGGTCGAGCGCGGCATCGTCGTGGACGATGACATGGTCACCTCTGATCCGAACGTCCTTGCGGTGGGCGAGTGCGTTCAGCATCGCGGGGCGTGCTATGGTCTGGTCGCGCCGATCTGGGATATGTGCCGCGCGCTCGCCGCTGGGCTTGCCGCCACCCCCAAGCCCTATGAAGGCTCGGTCACCTCGACCAAGCTCAAAGTGTCGGGCGTCGATCTGTTCTCAGCGGGAGATTTCTCTGGCGGAGAGGAATGCGAAGACATCGTGATGCGCGACGCCGCGCGCGGCATCTACAAACGCGTCGTGGTCAAGGACAACAAGATCGTCGGCGCGGTGCTCTATGGCGACACGCAGGACGGCAATTGGTATTTTGATCTGCTCAAGAAGGAAGAAGACGTCTCCGACATCCGTGAGGCGCTCATCTTCGGGCAGGCCTTCGCCGCAGGAGGCGGCGCGCTGGACCCTAGCGCCGCCGTTGCAGCTTTATCGGACGACGCAGAAATCTGCGGCTGCAACGGCGTGTCCAAGGGCCAGGTGATTGAATGCATCAACGCCGGTGCGAAAAGCCTCGATGCGGTGCGCGGCGGGTGCAAGGCCTCGGCGAGCTGCGGGTCGTGCACTGATCTGGTGGAGAGCCTGCTCGAAATCACGCTGGGCGACGAGGTGGAAGAGCACGATCATTCGATGTGCGGCTGCACCAGCTTTGGTCATGACCATGTGCGCAAGGCGATCGTCGAGAACGGCTACACGTCGATCCCGCAGGTGATGCAGGAGCTGCACTGGTCGACGCCCGATGGCTGTTCGAAGTGTCGCCCGGCGCTCAATTATTATCTACTGTGCGCCAAGCCCGGCGAATATGTTGATGATCAGAAGAGCCGCTTCGTCAACGAGCGTCTCCACGCCAACATCCAGAAGGACGGGACCTATTCCGTCGTCCCGCGCATGTGGGGCGGGATCACCAATCCGCGCGAGCTGCGCGCGATCGCCGATGTGGTCGAGAAATACGAAGCGCGCATGGTCAAGGTCACCGGCGGGCAGCGGCTCGACATCTTTGGAATCAAGAAGGAAGACCTGCCCGCCGTCTGGACCGATCTCAACGCCGCTGGCATGGTTTCGGGCCATGCCTACGGCAAGGCTTTGCGCACGGTGAAGACGTGTGTGGGCAGCGAGTGGTGCCGCTTCGGCACGCAGGATTCAACCGGGCTGGGCGTCAAGCTGGAACAGATGAGCTGGGGCAGCTGGATGCCGCACAAGTTCAAGATGGCCGTGTCCGGATGCCCGCGCAATTGCGCCGAGGCGACGATCAAGGATTTTGGCGTGGTCTGCGTCGACAGCGGCTATGAGCTCCACATTGGCGGCAATGGCGGGATCAAGGTGCGCGTCACCGATCTGCTCACCCGCGTCGAGACCGAGGAAGAGGCGCTGGAGCTGTCCGCCGCCTTCATCCAGCTCTACCGCGAAGACGCCTGGTATCTGGAACGCACCGCGCCAGGGGTGGAGCGCTAGGGGGTTGACTGGGTCTAAGCCCAGCTGTTCGACGACCCCGCCACCGTGCCCGCGCTGGCCGAACGGTTCCGCTATTCGCAGAGCTTCTTCCAGGATGATCCGTGGGCGCAGCGCGCTGCAGGCGACCGCGCGGACTTGCACAGCCATGTCGGCAGCATCGGGGCGGGACCACCGGCGGACGGCGCTATCAAGGCGGTGGAGCCAGCCGAATGACGGATTGGGTGGATATCTGCGCGGCCACCGCGATTGAGCCGGGCATGGCCGGAACCGTGCCGGTCGAGGGCGCGGATGAAATCGCGATCTTCCACACGATCGGCGGCGAGTTCTACGCGCTGGTCAACAAATGCCCGCACAAAGGCGGGCCGCTGTCGCAAGGCATTGTCCACGGCGACAGCGTGTCGTGCCCGCTGCACAATTGGCGCATCTCTTTACAGTCGGGAGAGGCCTTGGGCGAGGATGAGGGCTGCACGCCCACCATCCCGCTCAAGGTTGACGCCGATCGCATCTGGCTTGACCGGGCGGCCATTGTCGCGCGCCAGAAGGTCTAAAGGCACCAGGGCTGTGGGATCGATCAACACCACGTGCGCCTATTGCGGTGTTGGCTGCGGTGTCACCGCGCAGGTGACGGGCGCGCGCTCGGTCGAGATTAGCGGCGACGCCTCGCATCCGGCCAACAAGGGCGCTTTGTGCTCCAAGGGCACGCATCTGGGAGAGACGGTCGGGCTGCAAGATCGCCTGCTGCACCCCATGATCGGCGAGAGCCGCGTCACTTGGGACCGCGCGATCAACGAAGTCGCGCAAGCGATGGGCGAATGCATCGAAACACACGGACCCGACAGCGTGGCCTTCTACGTCTCCGGCCAGCTTTTGACCGAAGATTACTACGTCGCCAACAAGCTCATGAAAGGGTTTGTCGGCAGCGGGAATATCGACACCAATTCAAGGCTCTGCATGGCAAGCGCGGTCGCCGCGCACAACCGCGCCTTTGGCGAGGATATCGTGCCGTGCACCTATGAAGACCTTGATCACGCAGACCTGATCTTGCTGGTCGGCTCGAACACCGCCTGGTGCCACCCGGTGATCTGGCAAAGGATTGAGCGCGCACGCGAGCAAAGCGGCACCAAGCTTGTTGTGATCGATCCGCGCCGCACCGAAACCGCTGAGCGCGCCGACCTGCATATCCCGGTGGCTCCTGATGGCGATGTGGCGCTGTTCGACGCGCTGCTGGCGACGCAGGATGTGGACCAGGCCGCGGTGAGCCGGACCTGCGAAGTGCCCGACGGTTTTTGGGAGCGCCCCAGCGCCGATCACGGGCTTGAACCGGCGCTGTTTGCGCAGCTGGCCGGCTTGGTTGCGGGCGCGGAGCGGATGGTGACGCTGTTCAGCCAGGGTGCAAACCAGTCGCGCAGCGGCACCGACAAGGGCAACGCGATTATCAATCTGCATCTGGCCACCGGTCACATCAACCGTCGCGGCGCAGGGCCTTTCAGCATCACCGGCCAACCCAACGCAATGGGTGGGCGCGAAGTGGGCGGGCTCGCCAACACGCTCGCGTGCCATTTGGGCTTTGCGGATGATGAGCGCGCCGTTGTCGCCGATTTCTGGGGCACAGATCGCCTGACGAAGGGGCCAGGTCTCAAAGCGGTGGACCTGTTCGAGGCGGTTCACAGCGGCGCGATCAAGTTCGTCTGGGTGATGGCGACCAATCCGGCGGTTTCCATGCCCAACGCGGCCCGCGTGCGCGAGGCGCTGGCCCGGTGCGAAACCGTGGTGGTTTCCGATGTCCTTGAAGACACCGATACGGGCCGCCTTGCGCGTGTTCGGCTCCCCGCTCTGGCGTGGGGAGAGAAGGACGGGACGGTCACCAATTCGGACCGTATCGTCAGCCGTCAGCGTGCGCTTTTCTCCGGGCCTGGAGAAGCGCGCGCTGATTGGCGGATTGTGTGTGATGTGGCGCGCGCCATGGGGCACACAGAGGCGTTCGACTTTCCCACCAACGCCAGCGTGTTTCGCGAATACGCCAGCATGACGCGGCTCGCGGCGGAGAGCGGGAAGAAGCTTGATCTGACCGATTGGGCCCAGGCCAGCGACGCCGCTTATGAGGCGATGGAGCCGTTTCGCTGGGGCGGGGATCATCCGCTGGCGTCGGGCGCGTCGACGCCTTCGGGCAAACCCCGGCTGGTCGCTCTGAGCGCGCCGCCGCCCGCAACGGCGCAAAGCGGGTTTCCCTTCCGGCTCAACACCGGGCGCTATCGCGATCAGTGGCATACAATGACGCGCACCGGCTATTCGCCGCGTCTGGCGCATCACCGGCGCGAGCCGCTGCTCGAAATCCACCCGGACGACGCGCGCGCTCACGGCGTGTTCGACGGCGATCTGTGCGAAGTCTCAACCCAGCAGGGCGCCAGCGTCTTTCGCGCCTCGCTCAGCGAGGGTCAGCAAAGGGGGGCGCTGTTCGTGCCAATGCACTGGACGGACATCACCGCCTCCAGCGCCGCCGGACGCACGGGCAAACTCGCCAGTTCGGACACTGATCCGGTATCCGGCCAGCCCGGCTTCAAGGACGCGCCCGCGCGCCTTCGCCGCGTCGAAACCGCGTGGCGCGGGTTTTTGGTGAGCCGTAGCCCGCTTAAGCTGGACGCGTGCGACTATTGGGTGCGCAGCCGAGTGGAAGGCGGGTGGCTGTACGAGCTTGCCGGGTTGGCGGCGATCGACTTTGTCAGCCTGCTTCCGGAGGGAGAGCGGAGCGAGGTCGCTTACCCGTCCAAAGGCATGCAGCGCTACGCGATGTGCAACCAGCGGGGCGAGCTGGAAGCGGCTCTGTTTGTCACGCGCAAGGGCGATCTGCCCGCGCGCGACTGGGTGGCTGGTCAATTGGGTGCGCGCGTTGAGGACCCGATCGAGCTGCTCGCGGGGCGTCCGCGTGTAGCGGGGCCAGAGCGCGGCGCGCTGGTGTGCGTGTGCCACGACATTGACGCGCTGGAAATCGGCCGCGTCATTACCGCCGGAGCGGGCAGCGTCGCGGCGATTGGCAGCGCCTGCCGCGCGGGCACCAATTGCGGATCGTGCCGTCCTGAGCTGGCGCGGATGCTCGAAGAATGGGACGACGAGATCAAGGAAGCCGCCGAATGAGCGCCGACTTCCCCGAGGACTTTCCCAAAGGCAGCGTGTGGCTGGTCGGCGCGGGACCGGGCGATCCGGAATTGCTCACCCGCAAGGCTGAACGCCTGCTGCGCGCCGCCGATGTGGTCTATTATGATGCGCTGGTGAGCCCGGCGATCCTTGACCTTATCCCCGCATCCATCGCGCGCCACTCGGTTGGCAAGCGCGCCGGGCGGCACTCGGTTCCGCAACCGATGATCTGCGACACGATTGTCAAAGCCGCGCTTTCGGGCCAGCGTGTGGTGCGCTTGAAAGGCGGGGATCCCTCGATTTTCGGGCGCGCCAACGAAGAGCTCGACGCGTGTCGTGAGAACGGCATCGCCGTGCGGGTCTGCGCCGGCGTTACCACGGCGAGCGCCGCAGCGGCGAGCCTTGGCACCTCGCTCACCACGCGCGGCCTGGCCCGGCGGCTGACCTTTGTGACCGCTCACACCGCCAAGGGGCAGGCGCCCGCGCTCGATTGGGCGGCGCTCGCCGACCCCGAGGCGACCATCGCGGTCTATATGGGCAAGGCGGCGGCGGGCGCGGTTTCGGATGGATTGATGCGGGCGGGCCTCTCACCTGATACGCCGGTTGCGCTGATGGAGAATGTGAGCCTTCCTCAAGAGCGCGTCTTCACCACGTCGCTGCGATTGCTTGCGGTCTCGGCCAAGGCGGCGTTGGGTGATGGTCCGGCGCTGATCCTGATCGGCGCGGTGACCGAGGCGGGGCTGGCCGAAGCGCGCGCGGCGATTGCGGAGCGCGCCGCCACCCCATAAGCCATTGCGTCTCAGACCCTCGCGGCTCTATGCCCGGCGCGGACCCGCGAACGGTCTGGTAAAGCGTCTGGGAAGGGGCACACGCAATGATCGTCAAAATCGCCGCTTTCACCGAAGACGAGCAGATCGCCAAGCTCAAGGGGATGCTCGCCAAGCTGGAGTGGCGCGACGGGCGCGAGACGGCGGGCGCGGTCGCAAAAAAGGTGAAGCGCAACCTCCAGGCGGTCGTCAAGGATGAGCCGGGGCGGGCGATCCGCGCCGAACTCCAACCGCTGATTGCGGAGAACCGCGTGGTCAAGGCGGCCGCGCGTCCGCGCCGCATCTCCCCGCTTCTGATCAGCAAGACCGCCGATGGCGGGCATTACGGGCCGCATGTCGACAACGCTTTGATGGGCAAGATTCCCAACCGCATCCGCACCGATATCTCTTTCACGCTGTTTCTCAGCAATTCGGACGAATATGAGGGTGGCGAACTGGTCGTGCACAACGCCGGCACCACACAGGTGATCAAGGGCGAATGGGGCCAGTTGGTGCTGTATCCATCGACGTCGATCCACGAGGTGAAGCCGGTGACCAGCGGCGAGAGGGTTGTGTGCGTGGGCTGGATCGAGAGCCTGATCGCCGATCCCGCCCAGCGCGAATTGCTGTTCGATATGGAGAATTTGCGCACCAGCCTGCGACAAAAGCTCGATCTGCAATCGGCCGAATTGCTTACGCTGGACAAGTCGATGTCCAATCTGGTCCGCATGTGGAGCCAACCCTAGGCGCGACCGAGGAGCGTGCGAAAACGCGCCCGATGCGCGCTGTGCGACGCCCGGGATTTGTCTGGGCAAACGATCGGCGTGCGGTGCACTTCACGGTTGCATATGCGGGCCAAGATTGGGACAAGCTCGATCGGGTCGTTGAACAGAGTCGAAGCGCGAGCTTTGGCGTGACGGGACTTTACAATTTTCGCTCTGGCGCGTTTGGTAGGATGGCTAGGGCAAAGCGGCGAAAGTGTGGATCGGGCCGGATCGGAAAGGGCTCTCCTTTTCTCAATCCCGCCTGATGCGAAACCCGCAGGCTTGATCGCTTGTGGATGTGTGAAGCGACGACAGCGACTTCATCTCGTGGGGGTAAGAGATGACACAAAGAGCAGCGCCGGCATCCGCCGGTTGGATCAGGACCTTTGGGTTCCGCCTCGCGCCTGAGGGCGAACGGGCGTCAGGTGCACAGAGCCAGAGCGCGGTCAAGGCGCTGGCGGCTGTGTGCGTTCTCGTTTGTCTGGCTCTGCTGTTTCCCGCCTCCACCGCCAACAGCAATTCGATGCAATCCAGCGCCCGGTATGAGGGCGTTGCAACCTGCGCGGGCTCCACCTGTCATGGCCGCGCTGAAGGCAATGGCGCCGTTGTGCGCCAGGATGAGATTTCGACCTGGCAAAATCCCTCCTCGCAAAGCGGCGCGCATTCCCGTGCTTTTGCCGTGCTCGCCGGGCGGCGCGGGCAGCGGATCGCGGATAGTCTGGGCCTGGGCCCGGCGACGCAGGCGCCCGCTTGTCTGGGCTGCCACGCGACCTACGCGCCCGAGGGCCAGCGCGGTCCGCGCTTCCTGTTATCCGATGGCGTCGGGTGCGAAAGCTGCCATGGTCCCGCCGAAGGCTGGCTAGCTTCGCATTACGCGCGGCCTGCGACGCACCAGTCCAACATCGCCGACGGCCTGATCGCGCTTGATCAACCGCAGGCGCGGGCGAACAATTGTCTCGATTGCCATTATGGCTCGAAGAATAAGGGCCAGTTCGTCACCCATGCGATGATGGCGGCGGGGCATCCGCGGGTCTCGTTCGAGCTCGATCTGTTCAGCGCGCTCCAGCAGCACCACAACGAAGATGACGATTACCGCGCGCGCAAAGGCCGGATGAATTCGGTGCGGTTCTGGGCGGTCGGTCAGGCCGAAGCGGTGAAGCGTTCCACCGGCCTCTTCACCGACCCTGAATACGGCATGGAAGGCGCCTTCCCGCAATTCTATTTCTACGATTGCCATTCGTGCCACCGTCCGATTCAGGATTCCGACACGCGCCGCCTAAGCTTTGAGAGCAACCCCGAACGCCCGATCCCGTTTGGCAATCCGCCCTTCAACGATGAAAACATCATCATGCTTTCCGCCGTTGCCAAGGCGTTGGTGCCGGGCCAGGCGGACGGCTTTCTTGAGGCCAGCCGGGACTTTCACAGGGCGATGGGCGCAGGCTCGGGCGCTGAGGCGCGCGCGGCGGCAAGCGCGCTGTCGGCCCGCGCCGGCGCGCTCTCCAACGCGCTCAGCCAGCGCGCCTACGCCGATATCGACGCCTTCCGCGTGATTGCGATGATCGCGGGCAAGGCGACCGCGCCGCGCTTCACCGATTATTCGGGATCGGTCCAGGCGGTGATGGCGATCGACACGCTCTTGAACGCGATGGTGCGCGATGGCCGCGTCACCGTGGCGGCCGCGGCCAGTATCCGCGCCAACATCAACAAGGCGTATAAGGCCGTGGAAGAGCCCAACGCCTTTGCGCCGGCCGATTTCCGCGTGGCGCTGGCTTCGGCGACGACGGCGATCGGGCGGCTGAAGTAACGCGATGGCGGGGGAGTGGAAGAAATGGGCGACGGCCGGGGTGATCGCTCCGGTGCTTGTCCTGACCGCGTGCGGCGGGGGTGAGAGCGGCCCGCAGCCGACGGGCGGGGGGACGGGTTCGGGCAACCCGCCGCCTTCGCCGCCTCCCCCACCGCCGCCGCCCACCGGCAATGTCTATTCGGTCCCGGCGCAAGAGGCGCTGAGCGCAGGCGAGGTCCAGCAAGTCATCGCGCAGGCGGCCGCGCAGGCGGATGGACAAGGCGATGCGGCGACCATCGCGGTGGTCGATCGGGTGGGCAATGTGCTCGCGGTGTTTGCGATGCCGGGCGCTGCGGACACCGCGATGATTTCTGACGCGCCCAACGGCGACAATGTCGACGCGCAAGGTATCACCGTGCCCTCGACGCTGGCGGCGATTTCGAAGGCGATTACGGGGGCCTATCTGTCAAGCGGCGGCAACGCGTTTACGACGCGCACCGCAAGCCAGATCGTGCAGGAACACTTTCCTCCCGCCCCCACCACTGCGGGGCTGGAAAGCGGGCCTTTGTTCGGGGTGCAGTTCAGCCAATTGCCGTGTTCAGACCTTTCCGCGCGCGCGGGCGACGGGATGATCGGGCCCAAGCGCGCGCCCTTGGGTCTGGCGGCGGATCCCGGCGGCTTTCCGCTTTACAAGAACGGCGTTGTGGTGGGCGGTGTGGGCGTGATCGCGGATGGCGAATACGCGTTTGATCCCAACACGCTTGATATCGATATTGACGCCGACGAAGCGATTGCGCTGGCCGGGACGGTCGGGTTTGAAGCGCCGATCTCAATCCGGGCGGAGCGGATCTTTGTCGACGGCACACAGCTGCGGTTTTCGGACGCGGATTTCAACCAGGTAGGCAATGTTGCAGGCGCAAGCTTTGCGGCCACAGCGGGCGCGCTGGTCCCGGTGCGCGGGTACAATAACGGCACTTTGCGCGCCGGAACCGCCTATGGGAGCGAGGCTTCGGGCGTTCGCGCTTCGACCGCTGCGGAATTCTCCATCGGCGACGCCTTTGTGCTGAGCGATGGGGCGGGGGTGAACCGCTTCCCGGTGCGCGCCGGGACCGACGCGGCCGATATCGGCGCCGCGATCAGCGAGGCCGAAGCGACCGCGATCCTCGAAGAGGCTTTCACAATTATGAGCCGCGCGCGCGCTCAAATCCGCCAGCCGCTCGACAGCCGGGCGCAAGTGACGATTAGCCTGGTCGACACACGCGGGCAAATTCTGGGCATTGTCCGCAGCCCCGACGCGCCCATCTTCGGCACTGATGTGAGCTTGCAGAAGGCGCGCACGGCGAGCTTTTTCTCCGGTGCCTTTGCCGCGGCCGAGCTGACCGCCGCCGGGCCCGGTCCGGCCGGTTTTGTCGGGGCCGTGCGGACGTTTCTGGACGATCCGAGCGCGCTGACCGGCGCCTTTGCCTTTGCCGATCGCTCAGGCGGGAACCTGTCGCGGCCGTTCTTCCCCGATGGCGAAGTGGGCACCCCGCCCGGGCCGTTGTCGCGCCCGATTGAACAGTTCAACCCGTTTTCGACCGGGCTCCAATCGAACCTCATCGTCGGCAATATCGCGGAGCATATCGGCTTTGTGAACGGCACCAATATGCAGGATACGCCGCGCGGGTGCACCGCTCTTCCCGCAACGCCTTCGGGCGGCACGCGATTGGGCAACGGCATCCAGATCTTTCCCGGCTCGGTCCCGGTCTATCGCGGCGACCAGCTGATCGGAGGGCTGGGCGTGTCGGGCGACGGGATCGATCAGGACGACATGATCAGCTTTCTGGGCACCCACAACGCCGGCCTGCGCGTCGGCGGGATCGGCAACGCTCCCCCTGATATCCGCGCCGATCGCATCCTTGTGCAGGTTGGCAGCCGCCAGGTCCGCCTGCGTTACATCAATTGCCCGTTCGCGCCGTTCCTCGACACGGACGAGCAAAATGTGTGCGAGGGGCTTTAGGCGATGGGTCTGACCCTCATCCCCGCCGCGCTCGCGCCGCTTGTCTTGTCCGGGCAGGCCGCTCCCCCGCCCGAAGAGGTTCGGGAGGACGCGCCGCCGCCCGCCACTCCGGCTCCCGAGCCTTATGAGCGGCCCGAGGGCCTCAACACCGAGGCCAAGGAAAAGGGCGAGCCGCTCGACCCGCAGATCATTGAGGGCCGCGAACGTCCCGGTTTCCAATCCGAACTACCCGACGACATCGACCAGACCAACCAAGGCGCCCTGCGCGCGCCCCCGCCGCAGGCCTTTCCCGTGGATCAGGTGCCGATCCCCGATCGCTGGCGGCTGATCCAGGGGCTGGGTCTGGTCGAGGAGGACCTGCTCGATCCCTACAATCAGAACACCTATAAGGGCGATCGACCGATCAACCCCGACAAGGTTCCGTGGCTGCCGATCACGGGCGATGACTGGTTCTTTGTTGCGAACCTTATCTCCGACACGGTCTATGAGCCGCGCACCTTCCCGATCCCGGTCGGCGTCCAGACGACGCAGGACCCAGACCGGCTCGACGTCTTCGGCAACGATTTCAGCAATGTCTTCTCGCAGACCTTTATTGGCGGGTTTGCGCTGCTCAAAGGATCGACCGCGTATAAGCCGCCCAGCGTCGAATACCGCCTGACGCTCGCTTACAACGTCAATTATGTGACGGTGCCGGAACGCCGGGTCCTGTTTGTGGAGCCGTCCAAGGGCACCGATCGGCTCGATCAGTTCCTCGGCGTTCAGGAAGCTTTTGTCGATTACCACTTCACCGCGCTCGATAATGACCGGTTTGACTTTGTCTCGATTCGCGCCGGGATCCAGCCGTTCCAGGCCGATTTTCGCGGCTTCCTGTTCCAGGATCAGCAATTGGGCGTGCGCCTGTTCGGCAATCGCGACAACAACCGGCTGCAGTTCAACCTTGCGGCGTTCTGGCGGCTGGAGAAGGATACGAACTCCGGCCTCAATTCCGTGGTGCAATCCCCGCGCGATGATTTCGTGTTCTTCGCCAATGTCTATCGCCAGGATTTCCTGATCCCGGCGCTGACCAGCCAGTTGACGCTCGCCTACAACCGCAACCGCGAAGCCGACGATATCGAGATCGACGATAACGGTTTCCCCGTGCGCCCGGCGCTGCTCGGCAATTTGCGCGGGCGCGAATACGATGTGTTTTACCTCGGCTACAACGCCGATGGCCGGATTGGCCGCGTTAATGTGACCGCGAGCGCCTATTGGGCGCTGGGTGAGGATCGCAACAATTTCTTCACCGACCGCCCGGCCGATATCAACGCGACCTTTGCCGCCGCCGAGCTGAGTTATGACAAGGACTGGATGCGCTTCCGCCTCTCGGGCCTGTATGCAAGCGGCGATGACGATCCGTTCGACGATGTCGAGGGCGGGTTTGACGCGATCTTTGAAAACCCGGTTTTTGCAGGGGCCGACACCTCCTACTGGATCCGCCAGACGATACCCTTTGCAGGCGGCGGGCGCGCGGTGTCGCTCAACAATCGCAATGGTATTTTGAACGCGCTGCGCCCATCCAAGGAGCAGGGGCAATCGAACTTCAACAATCCGGGCACTTTGCTGGTGGGCGCGGGCTTCGACTTTGACCTGACGCCCGAATTTCGCCTGACGGGCAACGCCAACCATTTGTGGTTTGAGAACACCGCCACGCTTGAGACGCTGAGGGTCGAAGGCTCGATCCCCAAAGAGATCGGCTATGACCTCTCGCTCTCCGCGATCTGGCGGCCCAAGGCGAACCAGAACATCGTCGTGCGCCTGTCAGGCGCGACTTTGCTGGCGGGGGATGGCTTTCAGGACCTGTTCGACAATCTTGGCAACAGCGAAGAATTCTATTCGATCCTCGCCAATGTGACGTTGACCTATTGATGGGGCGCGCACCGATCGTCTCGCGCGCGGCGCATCTCTTGCTGGCCATCGGTGCGCTTGCGCTCGCCCTTGCCCTGTCGCTGCCAAGCGCGCAGGCGGCCGACAAGGAAAAGCCGGTGAAGCGCGATTACGCCGCGATGGGCGTGCTCGCCGCGCCCGCGCCGGCGAACCAGTCGATCGCGGATATGGACGCGAAATCCGAAGGCTGCCTCACCTGCCATGTGAAGACCGACGCGCCGACCATGCATGTGACGCCCGCTGTGCGGCTGGGCTGCACGGATTGCCATGGCGGGAACCCGAGCATCGCTGGCAATTCGCAGCTCCCACACGACCATCCCGATTACGTCGCCGCGCGCGACACAGCGCATGTCCTGCCGACCTTGCCCAAGAGCTGGTACTGGCCCTCTTCCGCCAACCCCAAGCGGACCTATGCGCTGCTCAACAAGGAATCGCCCGAATATGTGAAGTTTGTGAACCCCTCGGACTATCGCGTTGCGCGCGAGGCCTGCGGGAGCTGTCACATCCAGGCGATCGAGGCGGCGGAACGCTCGATCATGGCAACCGGTGCAATGCTGTGGGGCGGGGCGAGCTACAATAACGGCATCCTGCCCTTCAAGAACTACCTTCTGGGTGAGGCCTACACCCGCAACGGCAAGCCCGCGAAGATCACCACCCCGACCAGGCCCGGCGAAGGCCTGACGCCTGCGCAAGAGAAACGCGGCGTGCTCGCCGAGATGTACCCGCTGCCGACCTGGCACGTGATCCCGCCGGGCGATGTCTTCCGCGTGTTTGAGCGCGGCGGGCGCACGATCAACTCGCAGTTCCCCGAAATCGGTCTGCCCAATCCGACCGGCCGCATCCAGATCCTTGAAGAGCCGGGCCGCCCGGACCTGAAGCAATCCAATCGCGGGCCGGGCACGGGTCTGCGCGTGGCGATCCCGGCGCTCAACATCCACAAGACCCGCCTCAACGATCCCTTCACCTGGTTCATGGGCACGAACGATCAGCCGGGCGATTACCGCCATTCGGGCTGCGCGAGCTGCCATGTGATTTACGCCAATGATCGCGAGCCGCGCCATTCGCTGATCTACGCCAAATATGGTCGCGATGGGCAGACGATCACGGTGGATCCGACGATTGCGGAGAAGTATGAGAAAGGCGATTACGCAGCTCAGGGCGGGGGTCACGCAGCGGTCAAGCAACCGGGCGTGACATACGAGGCGGAGCCCGCGCTCGATGCTGCTGGTGGGTACAAGAACTCCGAGGATGGCCTCCTCAATTCCGATGGCAAGCCCAAGGAAAAGGGCCACCCGCTCCAGCACGTCTTCACCCGCGCCATCCCAACCGCGCAAAGCCCGAACTGCCACACTCTCCAGCCTTACATCTTCCTGTATTCCTCTCTCGGCTTCACGATTGGTGACTATGAAAGCGACGCGTCGCATTTGTGGCCGCATCAGCAGAAATACCCGACCGCTGCCGAAGTGCGCGAAGTGATCAAGCGCAACCCCGAAGGCGCGGCGCCTCGCGGCAAATGGTCGGACCTCGATTTCCTGCGCAATGTCTATGACCTTAACGAAGACCTCGCCGACACGCAGTTTGCCGATTACCACGGCCATGGCTGGAATTTCCGCGGCATCTTCAAGCGCGACCGGGAAGGCAATCTCTTGGATGCGGATGGCAACGTCGTTGACAACGATGACCCTGAGAAGTGGCGGCGCAAAGGCGAGGGCAAGTTCGTCGAACCCGGTGTGAACCCCGGCAAGGCGGTCCACATGATGTCGATCCACGCCGAGGTCGGCATGCAATGCGTCGATTGCCACTTTGAGCAGGACACGCATGGCAACGGCCTGCTCTACGGCGAGGTCGCCAACGCGATCGAGATCGGGTGCAAGGATTGCCACGGCACCGCTGACGCTTACCCGACCTTGCGCACCAGCGGCCCGGCCGCGCCGCCCAAGGGGCACAATCTCGCGCTGTTGCGCAACCCCGATGGGCAGCGCCGCTTTGAGTGGGTTGAGCGCGAAGACGGCACCCGCGCGCTGATCCAGCGCTCCATCGTCGATCCCAGCCTTGAATGGGAGATGAGCCTCGTCAAAGACGCGGTCGATCCCGACACCCCGCTCTTCAACGCCAAGGCCGCGCGCGCCAAGCTGATGAGCAAATACGGCGCGGAGACGGGCAATTTCGAATTTGGTGTGGGCATCGCGCAAGATGATCGCGCGCACCGCAATGAAGAGATGGCGTGCTTCACCTGCCACCTGTCCTGGACGACAAGCTGCGGCGGGTGCCACCTGCCTATCGAAGCCAACTGGAAGACCAAGAACCACAAATATGAAGGCGGCGAGACCCGCAACTTTGCGACCTACAACCCGCAGGTCGCGCGCGATCAGATGTTCCAGCTGGGTAAGCACCAGACCACCAAAGGCGGTCAGGTCGCGCCGGTGCGTTCCTCCAGCGCGCTGGTGCTGACTTCGACCAACATCAACCGCGAGCGGATCTATGTGCAGCAGCCCCCGATCAGCGCCATTGGCTTCTCCAGCCAAGCCTTTGCGCCGCATTTCCCGCACACGGTGCGCCTGACTGAGACCAAGACGTGCTCGGACTGTCACCTGTCCGAAGCCGAAGACAACAACGCCATCATGGCGCAGCTGCTTTTGCTGGGCACGAACTACGTGAACTTTGTCGGCCTGCACGCTTTCACCGGGCTTGAAGGCGGGATCAGCGCGGTGCGCGTCACCGAATTTGAAGAGCCGCAAGCGGTGCTGGGGTCCTATCTCCACAAATACGCCTATCCCGATTATTTCGACCTCCATGTTGAGCGCAACGGGCGCGAGCTGAAAAAATGGGTGCGCGGGCGTAGCCTCGATGCTGGCCTTTCGGGCGAGACCAAGGCGTTTGAGGAATTCGTCAACATTCACGAAGGCACACGCGATAAGGTCGGCTGTCTGCAATTGCGCGGCGAATATCTGTTCGTGGCCGAGGGCAAGGGCGGTTTCCAAGCCTATGATGTCGCAAGCATCGGCAATAAGGGCATTTCGGAGCGGATCATCACCGCGCCGTTCTCGGCGTTGGGCCATGACACGCATGTGAAGACGAAGAACGCGACCTGCATGGCGCTGGCGACCAATCAGCCGATTGCGCCCGATCGCTCGACCCCGGAGCTGCGCGAATTAAACCAGGAGCAGGCCTTCCTGCCGATTTACCATTACGCCGCGATCACCGACGCTGAAGAGGGGCTGATCCTGGTCAATGTCAACACGCTGGCTGATGGCGAATTTCGCAACAACCGCTTTGAGCGGTTTGAATACGCCGATGGCTCGGATGCGTGGAACCCGGACGGTGTTCTGACCGGTGCGCGGCATATCCAGCTCGCCGGAGAGATCGCGTATATCACCTCGGACGCTGGGCTCGTCGTGGTGGACCTCGCCGATCCCGCCACGCCCAAGGTCACCGCAGTGCGCCCGCTCACCGATGCCCGCGCCAGCGCGATCCAGTTCCGCTATCTGTGGGTGACCGACGCGGAAGGCGTGAAGCTGTTCGACGTCACCGACCTTCGCAACCCCATCGCTCGGCCTGAGGCAACTGTCCCGCTCGCCGATGCCAAGCGGCTCTATGTTGCGCGCACCTACGCCTATGTTGCGGCGAAACAGGAGGGTCTGGTGATCCTCAACGTGACCAATCCGCTCGCACCCAAAGTGCAGGAAAAGGTGACGCTGGGCGGCCAATTGAACGACGCGGAAGACGTCATTGTCGCCTCCACCAACGCCTCGCTGTTTGCCTATGTCGCGGATGGGGTGAACGGTTTGAAAGTGCTCCAGCTGACCTCGCCTGACAGCCAGCGCAATTTCTACGGTTTCAGCCCCGCGCCGGTGCCCGAGCTGATCGCCTTTGCCAAGACGCCTTCGCCGGCCGTGGCGCTGTCCAAAGGGCTCGACCGCGATCGCGCGGTGGATGAAACGGGCGGGCAGATGGCGGTCTTTGGCCGGCTCGGCTCGCGGCCGTTTACGCGCGGTGAGATGGAGCGGCTGTTCATGACCCGATCGGGCGCGCCGTGGAAGGTGTCGGACGCGGTCAATATGGATCGCTGGGTGGGCCGCACAACGCCCACACCGCAAAACGCGCGCCGCACCATCGGCGGCCGCGAAGAGGATGTCGAGGACCGATTGAGCGCGCAGTAGAGGCCGCGTTGGGGCGCTTTCGCTCAGCTCTTTTCGGCTTCGAGCGCTTCCATCATGGGGACGAGGTGATCCTCGAACGTCGCCAGCCGCGTCCAATCGCCCACCGGCTGGAAATGGGTGACAAGCTGGCCGTCCTTCCAGCGGTGCAGCGCGTAGCCCGGCGGTTCGGCGTCGACGATCCCGCGCCCATCCGCCTTGCTGAAATTGACCGGGCGCAGGTCCAGCGACACGGCGGGCGCGACGGCGGGCGTGATGCTCACCGGCGTCGCGTCAAAGCTGGCCGCGACCGGGCGGTGCAAATGCCCGCAGGCGATCCCGATGACCTGTTTGTGCCCTTTGATCGCCGCGCCAAAGCGCTGAAGCCAGGCTTCGTGCGGGCGCGGGTCCATCCAGTCGAGCCCGGCGATCACCGGCGGATGGTGCATGACAATCAGCGTGGGCGTGACCGGATGCGCGGCCAGCTGCGCCGCGAGCCAGTTCGCGCGCGCCTCGCAAAGCGCGCCGCCATGGCGCCCATGTTTAAGCGTGTCGAGGCACACCACGCGAAGGCCCTTCACGTCGAGGCTGTATTGCGCGTAGCGCTTGCCAGTCGCGTCGTCGAATGTGGGGCATTCGGGAAAGGCTTTGAGCAGCGCACGCCGATCATCGTGATTGCCCGTCATCACGTGCACCGGAAAGGGGCATTGGGCGATCGTCGCCCTGACCCGCTGATAGCTGTCCGCTGCGCCCTTATCCGCAATGTCGCCGCTCAGGATCAGGATATCGGGATGGGTGGATTGACCAAGCAGGTTATCGATCGTCATCCGAAAGCGCAGTTAGTTGAACTCGTCATTCCCCGCCTCGG
>ERZ1740065.610-NODE-610-length-19754-cov-12.339459_pt1 | contig 19754 bp, 25 predicted proteins | sample MGYA00581738_ERZ1740065 | MGnify/ENA primary metagenome ERZ1740065 (study PRJEB43018, sample SAMN04849749) | marine metagenome | isolation source: floating plastic debris | place: Pacific Ocean | collected 2008-09-01 | study: EMG produced TPA metagenomics...
TTTTGTTTTTTTTTTGTTTTTTATTTTTTTTTTGTTTGTTTTGTTTTTTTGTTTGTGGTTTTTTTTTTTTTTTTGGTTGGTTGGTTGGTAGAGATAGGATAATACAATAGAATATAGGATAGATGGAATGAGGAGAGATAAAACAAAGGCTATACAAACTAGAAGCAAGAGAGAGTGTTCTAATCATAGAGTTACTAGAGATGTATCAGCGTTGTACTACAGTCAATAAGTGTTTGGAAAGACTTTGGTGTATCTCATTATTACAAAGACTTGACTGGCATGGTGTACAGTAAATGTTTTGCTAAATATTCAGAAGAACAATCGTGATGACTAGGAATGGTTGAATGTATCTAAAACATCATAGCCATAACCACACCTACCTTGATAGAAGTGAAGTCATCGCCTAAACTATTTTGCACCAGCTGTGGAACAGTAAAATGATTACAGTTTGTATGACAAAAATGCTTTGCTATTGCGAGAACATGAAACCCATGCAATCATGGAATCAAGCGTCGTGTGACTAGGGAAACTGACCGAACTACAAAAAATCAATAGCTGTTGTCTCATTGTTCCACTCACTTGTCAAAGTGTTCAGCGGTAAGAGAATGAGCTGGTACCAATGGCCAATACCGTTCGCATTCACCTGCGGCACCAGCGAGACTTGAGAACAGCCTAGTTGCTGGTACCTTCTCTCAAAATATACATGAGGGTAGAGTCGGTAGTGAATCATAACTCCACTCCCAATGGAGAATGTGCCTTAGCGGGGCCAGCAGTAGCTGGTAGTTGTCTTCTCTTATTTTCTAACGACACAATGGTGAGAAAACATCTAACCAATTCCTTGGCGTGCTGGATCACCTCAATACCCATTTTACTACTGCTCCGACCTCAAGTGCCTTAGTCAATGTACTTCACTCTACCAAGCAGCCCAGTGACATAGAGATCATGGTGTCTGTCTGCTCTCCTGCTGTTCAACATTCAACCCATTCAACATTCACACTAAATGCCAGGGCTGTCAGCTGGACTGTTCCATTCATTTGGACTCTCCAATCGCATGTAGATAATGGTACTGAGGATCAGATAACCACATAGACTTACACGTAAGTATGAAGTATGTATTTCTTGTGTTTGTAATAGAATAACAGAGTCCTTAGCTGCAGTGATGCCGGTTTATTTCCTAATCCCATGAAGGTATTTCACAGCACAGAGAGATGTAGAAGAGGAGAGGGGGTGTAGAGAGGGTGAAGAGATGGGAAAGAGATGAGGAAGAGGTTAGCAAGAGAGGTAGAGGAAGAAAGAGAGGGGGAGAGGTAGAGGAGAAAGAGGGAAGGAGAGGGAGAAGGAGAGAGGGGGATAGAGAGAGAATCTGTGTTGACTATTTCTGTTTGTACTTCACTGACAATGGTTGGTTGGCAGAAAAATAATTACAAATCTATCAATCAAATACAGCTCTCTGCTGTGCATTTGACGAGTGAATGTACTTGAGTCAAGGCCCCTGTGTCTGTGACAGCTGTGTGACAACGAAGATAATGAACGGACAACTCCGTACTAATTAGTATTACAAATATTTGCTGGTGATGCAATGTGCTGCTTCCAGTAATTGGTTGTCAAGCGATCGATAGATAGCGCCCCTACCAGCTCCGCTATTGAACAAACGCATATACATGTACTCATTGGTTGACGCAAGTAATTTATTCGATCTGTTAATCACAGATAGAGAGACTGTGATTAATGTAGATAGACTGGTTTGATTGACCCGTTCACACTGAGCTGTCACCTAGAGCAGCACTGCTTGCAACTACTCAATGCTCTACACCACATCTCTTGCTGACCACAACAACACTAGCATTGTAGACCTCACTATATCTGCGCTCTCTCATTAAGCCACACTAAAGGCTCCTCCTCCGCTAGAGGTCTCTGGAATTTGGAGGTAGGAATTGTTCGATCTGAAACCCATAAATGCCTATCAACAGGAACCAATTTTAAGATCACAAAAGAAATGTTGAGCTAAATTTTTGTAGCCAGAAGTTGCAGCTGCATCTGCGGAACATTTTCATGGAGTTTCCCAGGGGAAATCATTGGTATTTTGCTGCAATGTGACTGCCATGTATATCCTAGAGTCCACAACTGAAGTTTTTTATCTAAAGTTAAAAGTTAACCTACTTATTATATGTAAATGACAATAAGGAAACCGTCAAAAATATTTTGTTCTCATAAGAGCCTAGTGTCTTAGTCTCTAGTGTCTTAGTCTCTTTCCCTGAATTTCTGTCTCTAACTTACTTCAGTGCCTACCTCTACCAGGCTCAGCTACATTCTTATTCTGTACAGACCGAGTACAGACTTTGTACAGACCGAGTACGGACTATGTACAGACTGAGTACAGACTATGTACAGACTATGTACAGACTATGTAAAGTCTATGTACAGGCTTAGTACAGACTGTATACCGAGTACAGGTCAGATATACATCACATGTAGGCTGCGTAGGCAATGTGTATAGATACAGGGCCTGACAGTTGTGTTTGCTGCATGTCTGTAATTCATAGGTGGCGATAAGTGTTCACCGGAAACTGTCGTTGAAGTGGAATATTTGCTGCCAGAGACTTGTAAAATGATCAATATTAACAATGGCATGATTGCCTTCTAATGTAGGCTATAAAACGAGCACGTGTGAGGCATTTGCCAACCAGTGATTGCATCTGGATTTGTTGCTAGTCACCCATTGACAAGGCAGAGCAGCGCTGTCTTGTGACATTCAGTTCTCTCTCTGTAGGCAGGCAGGAGTTGTCTGAGTCTCGTCTCTCGTCTTACAGTCATCCGCTCGGTTGAGCGCAGTAAGTATTCAGGCCATAAATCTCTCATTTCATACATCCTCAGAGACTGATTATTCATAGAGTACTGCGCTGACAGCTCCTTCATGGCATCAAAATTGAAAAAAATCAGAGTAACACCTTACCTAATGTTATTGATACAGGTAGACCATAGCGGCGGAGTCAGTGTGTGCCAGAGATGTCGTTCATCCCTCCTCTCACTGACATAGGTCAGCGGATCAAAGACTTCCCAAAACATTGCTATGACTCTGCAAAGAAATTCAGCTGCAAAGAGTGTATGAGAAGATACAAGACATCAAATCGTATGATAGTTCTTGTCGTGTTTGTAGCCATCTTCATAGACAATATGCTCACCACAATAGTAGGTAAGAACAAATAATTCTATTTCCACACCAGCAACAGTGAAAGTGTATAACTTATACGGCAAAATTTCAGTTCCAATTATTCCTGATCTGCTATTCAAATGGGAATATCCAGCATACCATGCTGTACTCTCAGCCAGCTCACCTTCACCTTCAAGCTCTGATGCTACATGTACAAATATGTCCAGCACCACAATGGCACCCTTGGTGAACAGCACGTCCAGACAGGTGAATGGACTGCTTCACCCAGATTACACGCCTCACAATACAAGTAAGTACTGGGCTATACACTGTTACACTTACACTGTGAAACTTACACCATTACACTTACACTGTGCCACTTACACCGTCACACTTACACTGTGACATTTACACCGTTACACTTACACTGTGCCACTTACGCCGTTGTACTAACGCTGTTATACTGACACGCGGTCGTGTCTACACACCAGATCTCTTATTATCGCTTACAGCAGAGTCCACAGACTACGTTCACAACTGCAGGAACGTGTCGGGTGTGATAACGGAGGACGAGGCCCGGAGGAAATTTGACGACCAGAGTCTGCGGATTGGGCTGCTGTTTGCTTCGAAATCGGCAGTACAGCTGTTGGCCAACCCTATAGTGGGAATGCTGACGAACAAGTACGCCACCTTTCGCCATCTCATGCCTCGAGGCTGGAGAAATGAGTTCATTTGATCCTGTCTACTGCAGCAGTTTTTCCGCTGAAACTTTGAGCAGCCAATATTGAACGTTATTATGTTGGCTGATCATTGCCATTGAAGTCTATCTGCATAGCACTTCCACTGTCTGAGAGCTCTATCTTTGAAATCACTGCTGCCTCTATTGTACTCAAGAATGGGCTTGTAATGAGTACAAACAGACAGATCTCTCGGACTATTGATTTTTTCTCTCCGTTGATTAATCGTTTGTTGTCTCACAATCTCGACTCGTCATTAGCAGCCAACATACATCTCTCTAATTATTTTATAGGCTCGGTTACTCAATACCCATGTTTGCTGGATTCGTCATCATATTTACCTCCACATTGGGTGAGCAGAGACCCTCCTCTGGTCATCCACGCTGGCCATCTTTGCTGGTCATGTCCGTTAGCTATCTCCTCATTTTTATCGTTATGATCATGACTTTGTGCATCTCCCACAGTGAACGCCTTTGGGTCAAATTACTGGGTGCTACTTGTGGCCAGAGCCATACAAGGTGCAGGGTCATCATGCTCCAGTGTGTCAGGTATATCCACCTAGCATGGCTACTCCCTCCTTGGATTGCCTCTTCCAATGCTCTGGCCAGTCACACTGATAAACTGATTCAGGTATGGGATTGATAGCGGATAGATATCAGGATGACAGGGAAAGAGGCAATGCTATGGCTGTTGCTCTTAGCGGTCTGGCTCTCGGAGTTCTTGGTAAGACCCTGCATAGCACCTGCACTGTACCTGCACCGTACCTGCATAGTGCCTGTACCGTACCTGCACTGTACCTGTACCGTACCTGCATACTGCCTGTACCGTTCCTGTCCATCATATGTTCCTGATGTAATCCATGTATTACTGGCATTGTACTATTGTTGCTCTAATAACGATGTATTCACCTTCAGTTGGTCCAACGTTTGGTGGCCTGATGGCAAACTTCATCAGTAAGGAAGCGCCATTTCTGGCGCTGGCTATTCTTGCACTCGCAGACGGAGGTAGGCACAGGCTATGAGTCTCAGGCACAATCAGGATGGGGTGTACTACAGGCCTTTCTCTCTGTAGCCTTACAGTTGTACGTAATGAAGCCAACTAGAATCCCTGAGCAGCAAGAGGGTGCCAGCCTCTCCCAGCTTCTGAAGGATCCTTATATACTATTGACAGCAGGTACAGAGAAATCAGGCAACCTTCCCTCGTAATGTCTGTCTAAGGAAACGTTTGTGATCGGCAGGGCGAGCCCCCAAGCCTGTAGAAGTGTAATGAAGTTAGCATGAGCATGTCAGATGTATTTGTTCTGTAGGTTCTATAACCTTTGCTAACATGGGTATGGGGATGCTGGAGCCAAACTTGCCTGGCTATATGCTCGTTGTTATGCATGCGGATACCTGGCTGCAGGGTATCGCTTTCCTCCCAGCCAGCATCTCCTACTTGATTGGCACCATCGTATTTGGACCTTTGGGTGCCAAGATAGGAAGGTATGTCTTTCCTCACTATTCAGGAATTATTCACCGTAAGTACAGTATAAGTACAGTATAAGTACAGTATATGTACAGTATATGTACAGTATATGTACATGTATATACAGCTGAGCTCAAATACAGGTTATACAATTTTGATTAAGCTGCTTTAGCCAGTATTGAGACTTGGTGGCAGCCCATGAATTCCTGTTTTACTGTCATCCCTATCCATCTGGAGTTAATTTCAGCTGTGATCTATACAACCTCTATTAAAACTATTCTATGTTACAGATGGCGAACTGCAATGATAGGCATGGTGTTAGTGAGTCTAGCCTTGGTTCCAGTAAGTAACATCGGGACGGTCATCAAAATCTGATCAATTTGTGTTTGAGCATCGCTGTTCCTCCACAAGGCACTGGGTACTGATTCTTTATTCTCAGATACCATTCAGTCGAGTATTTGGTCACCTCGTGGTCCCCAACCTTTGCCTGGGCTTTGCCATTGGTATGGTGGACTCTGCAATGATGCCAACTATGGGCTACCTGGTAGACCTACGACATACATCTGTCTATGGAAACGTGTATGCGATCGCTGATGTCGCCTTCTGCATCGGGTTTGCAGCTGGTTAGTAGGCCGTTGTATATATATGTCTGTGCTGGTGCTGGCTAGCTGTTCCAGTGAACTGCTTGTCTATGCAGGACCAGCACTGGGTGGGGTAATTGTCAAAGCCATCGGCTTCAATTGGATGCTTTGGATCATTGCTATCATCAATTTGGGATATGCGCCTCTTCTCTACTTTTTGAGGAACCCTCCTGGTAATGAGGAAAAGATAGTGAGTTGAGCAGCTCTGAATCTAATCTCAGCGTCCCTATGACCATACCATTTCACTAACCCATATGGTTTCACAGCAGCTGGTGTTGAACGACACATGCCCTATACGATACGTGACCTACAGACAGTCATCGATGGAGGATGACCTGGAGGCAGCAGCTGCCATAGACAGTGAGCAGTGTGATAGGCTGGACACGCACACTGTTACAAATCTGTCGGAGCCCGACCTGTCAGTGGAAGCTTCAGTGCATGAAAGGCTGACTGAGTCCACTCAGGCCAACGTATCACAAGGGAAAGTAATTCACTGCGACACGGATTCCAGTTCTGGAGAGACGGAAGGCGCTGACTCACTGGATGAGTTCTCGTCAGACTCTGAGTACGATGAATGAATATCACACATCTATTACCCAGAATTCTCCTTCCAGATCTGCTGCAAAGGAAAGTTAGCTCAGCGTTTGGTGTATTGGATTTGTAGTTATGTTGTAACACATCTATATATTTTGGAGTATATGCAGGAAATAAGTTCTGGTCATTTCTGTATATAGGGTAGTAGGAAATGAACAGCATTATGACGGTCTCATTGATATAAATGCTGGGATGGTGATCTTGGTGTTATGATGAAATCTAAGGTGATTGTTTTATCCACCATGATACTATTTGTGGCTGGTACACAGGAATAAAACTCAACACACAGTAACTTTTATGTGTTGACAGTGTCTCCTGTTGAGTTAATAGAAAATGCATCAGACTTTCGCTGCATTTCCCCAGTAACCATATAATGTACCGAACGGATCTAAAGGTTTGCGCTTAAAGTAGTAACTCCAAGTCCTAAAGCAGTGCTCAACTACCACTGACACTAGTGACTGATGCCTACACCGGCTTCCATACCTGACCTGGCCAGAGTTTTAAATTTATAAAGCTATGAAGCTCAAATCACGAATCATCCTAAAATTTCAGACTTGCTACCAAAGCTTGCAAGAGTAGTAATCACACAGTCAAATTGTGATGATTAATAATGACTATTATGCTGGTTCAAGCCTACACTGGCTGTGACTACCTGTGCATAAACTGATTGAATGTGTGTGCCTGATCTGGTGGCAATATCACGGGTTAGGTGGTTAGGAAGTGAGAATGGAACGGAACATCACAAACACACATGAATAGTGTGTATAGGACGTAGGTAGGTAGGCGCGACATTCGTGGAGCCCTGTTGCACACAGCAGCAGCAGCGATCGAAGCAAAGCTCTCCTCCTTGCAGCGACGTCCGCTTTCCATCCAGTACAGTTGCACCAATAGAGGCCAGCCGGCGCGGGATTTGTATTTTGGATTTGTCGCCCCGCGAACTACGGTACTTCGGACTTATCGGAGATACACGAAGCTACCACATGTAGGGCGGCCATTCCGTTTGAAACCCGTGGGGAGCCGGTGCCATAAATGTGAAGAAAGACGTTGAATCACTGTCTATCATGGCTGATACAGAATTGCTACAAGTTCTTGAAAAAACTCTCGCACCTGGTATGTAATGGCGATGTTATTTTAAGTTGTATCTAGTTTCAAATGATATTGGAGTAGTCATCTCGACTATACGCTGAAAGAACCGACTGCTTCGGTCCTTTGACCACTCGATCTCTCTTTTAGACCAAGCTGAGCTTCAGGCAGCGAAACATTACTTAGACCAAGCTGCACAGACCAATTTGGTATGGAGATAAATACCTTCGAATATTGTGTGGGTTGTTTTGTGTCGTGCTCATGGAATGTTTTTACACCACTTTTCTAGCCTAAACTCCTGACTTCTCTATCTGACATACTGAAGAATGGTGGGAACAGTCAAGTTGCTCGTATGCAAGCTGGAATTCAGCTCAAGAATTATCTTTACTCAAAAGATTATGATACACGTCGTCAATATCAGCAAAATTGGTTAATTTTTCCTCAGGAAATGAGGAACTACATCAAATCCAATGTGAGTGCTCTGCTTCCTTGGAAATAATTTCTGTTTTGACCTATGCAGTGTAACTATGTATTGACATATCTTGTGGGTGTTCAACTACAGGTGTTGTTCACTCTTGGGTCTGAACATCGGCCTAGTCAAGCTGCTCAATGCGTTGCATCCATAGCTTGTGCCGAACTACCGCACAACCTATGGCAAGACTTGATGTCTACTCTGGTGCTCAACGTAACAGCAGAGAACAGTACGGAGATGATGAAAGAATCTTCATTGGAGGCTATTGGCTACATCTGCCAAGACATTGTGAGGCTCTACCAGTCATGTCCTTCGGCCTTAAGATTTGGACCTGTGAATGTCTACCTGTTGTGGTAAAATTGCAGGAGTCTGAGGTTTTGGTATCCCAGAGCAATGCCATCCTCACAGCTATTGTCCACGGCATGAAGAGAGAAGAGCCGAGTGACTACGTCAGGCTGGCAGCGACCAATGCACTCCTCAATTCTCTTGAATTCACCAAAGCCAATTTTGACAACGAGGTTTATATCTTTGAACCAAAAGTGCGATTGAACTTATCTGTTACCGATTGACTCATGCGTTGAGTATTGCAATTCATAGAAAGAGAGACATTTCATCATGCAAGTGGTTTGTGAAGCGACACAGTCCATGAATGTAATGGTGAGAGTGGCAGCCCTTCAGTGCCTGGTGAAGATCATGTCACTTCATTACATACACATGGAGACCTACATGGCGCAAGCTCTGTTTGCTGTAAGTGTTACACACTGCCAGCTGGTACTAATGAGACCCAGTAGAACGTTGAATGTGATGGGAAATCGGCTGATGTCTTTTATTCCGATTAAAAATATGATATTTTTATGTTTTAGATAACTATTGAAGCCATGAAGTCTGATGTGGATGAAATAGCTCTGCAGGGCATTGAGTTTTGGTCAACAGTTTGTGACGAGGAGGTGGACCTCGGCATTGAGTTGCAGGAGGTACGTAGCCAGTAAGTGCCAGTAGCCATAGCGGTATACACTCATTTGTATATTTCCATTCTCCGCAGGCGTCTGAGATGGGGCGGATGCCAGAGAGGACGAGTCGCCATTATGCTAAAGGAGCGCTAGAGTACCTTGTTCCCATTCTTACCGTTATCATGACCAAGCAGGTGAGATTTTATGTGAATTAGGAGTTTTTTTCACCACAGGTGGAGTTAGCAGACACACGTTACCTGTGTGTCCGTGTTAATCCTGTGGCAGATCAATGTACAGCACTTCTGCTGCTCACGCTTGTCCGTTCTGGACATGTGAGTGGCTATGAGGCGTCTGTACAAACCTTTCAGAGTAGTCATAGACCACCGGCCTCATGGCTTCTCCTCCGGTCTGTGATTTAGTAAGAGGGTGTACACGGTCCTATACATAGCTCTGTAGAAATCAAATTGAGCAGACAACTCAAAACTAAATGTCAACTATTGTACAGGAAAGTGAGGCAGAAGATGACGATGAATGGAACCCCTGCAAGGCCGCAGGCGTGTCACTCATGCTGCTTGCAACTTGCTGCGAAGACCTTGTTGTCGGCCATGTGCTGCCTTTCATCAATGAGAACATTCACGCCGCTGACTGGAAGAAGAGAGATGCTGCTATCATGGCCTTTGGTGAGTTTTTCTCTTCACATTACCTCCCATCTATTTAGTCGGAATGTATGTCACTCACCACTGCCACTACGTTACCAGGCTCCATACTGGAGGGACCAGATCCTGACAAGATGAAGCAGGTGGTGATACCAGCCATGCTGCAGCTCATTCCACTGATGAAGGACCCGTCACCTGCTGTCAGGGACACTGTCGCATGGACCATTGGTCGCGTCTGCGAACTCCACCCAGAAGCTGCCATCAACGTCGATTTCCTTGTGCCTCTTGTCGAGAACCTAGTTCAAGGCCTCACAGATGTGCCGCGAGTGGCTGCTAACGTAGCCTGGGTTAGTGTCTCTCCCCTGTACCCACCACCGAATCAACATGGAGACGTGCGTTTGCTGACTCGACACTGTTTTAGGCATTCTCGTCACTAGCAGAGGCAGCGTTTGACGCAGCTGCTGAGAATAATGATGATGGCGAGGAGCCTGGCACATACTGCCTGAGTCAGGTCTTCAACAACATCATAGAAAAACTACTGGTCGCAACCGAGAGAGCTGATGGTGTGTGCAAAAACGTTTCATACTCTCCGACATTGCTAGGGTTGAATATCGCTGTCCCAGCTGCTGTCATCTATAATGTCCCCTGTCAAACCTGTTTGTAGGCAATCAACACAATCTGCGAAGCGCAGCATATGAAGCTCTAATGGAGATGATCAAGAATAGCCCCAAAGACTGCTACCAGTATGTCACTCAGACTACGCTGACCATTCTGGAGCGGCTGCAGCGCATACTCACATTGGAGGTAGCCACTGTTCTGCTGTCTGGCCTCCTGATATCATTGCGATGTCATTCTGTGGTCACTGCTACAAGCGATTAATTGTCAGCACAGTTGTCTATTCATGTATAGAGCAACTGTGCTGCTAGCCCTGCCTCCCAAACTGTTCTGGGTCTGATGGTGATCTTTATTTTAGGGGAGTATCCAGAGCTCATCTGAGCGAGTGCAGTACAATGACCTGCAGTCACTTCTCTGCGCTACCCTACAGGTACTGGACACCTGCCTTCTGCTGTCTCCTCGTACATCTGCGCAATAGGCTGTTAATTTAACATTAAATCGTAATATTTTAGAGTGTGTTAAAGAAAGTGACAAAGGAGGACGTTCCACATATCCAGACGAATATCATGGAATCACTGGTTAAGATGCTGGAGAATTCCTACAAGCAGGGAGTGCAGGCTGGCAGTGGTGTTCAGGAGGACGCTATCCTTGCCATGTCTGCACTCATCGAGAAACTGGGTGCTAACTACGTCCAGTACATGCCCCTCTTCTTGCCTTACCTGAAGGAGGCATTGAAGAACACGGAGGAGTACCAAGTCTGCTTTGTGGCCGTGAATTGTGTGGGTGACCTGTGCCGAGCTCTGCAGTCTCAGATCATCATGTTTACTGATGAAATAATGACTATACTGCTCGCCATACTAGTTGTAAGTAATCTATCCATTGCTTCCCTTCTCTGGGCATCAAGATACCTGCTGATTGGCTGTCCTGTCTCTCTACTTACTTCTATCTCGGTGTGATTCAGAATGATAAAGTCGACCGATCAGTCAAGCCTGGCGTCTTCAGTGTGTTTGGTGATATTGCTTTGGCTGTCGGACCAGAGTTCAAGAAGTACCTGGAGCCAGTGACACTGACGCTGAAGCAGGCCAGCATGCTCCAAGTTGACAGGGTTAGCATGCGCAGCACACGGTGGAGTTAGTGACAATGTTGGTGTGCGTAGGTTGAGACTGATCCTGATTTGTAGACTGACTATGACATGGTTGACTACTTGAATGAACTGAGAGAGAACTGCCTTGAAGCTTACACTGGAATTGTGCAGGGACTCAAAGGCGAGAATGGCTCGCAATGTAAGGGGAACTGGTCAGTTGGTTTGCCGCGTCATAGAATGCTGGCTCGTAACCAGCTTGTGCTGACTTATGTTTCAGCTCAAGTACAGCTGTTACTACCTCATGCTGATGCCGTAGTCAATTTCCTTGAATCCATAAGCCAGGACTCGGACCGTTCAGACGGTGTTGTGTGTGCCGCTTGCGGTCTAATTGGGTATGTTCAGCCTCGTCACCCTATCCTGTCTTACTTGGTGTCAGGCGCTGTGTCAGTATATACTTGGTTTTATTTCATCCAGAGATTTAGCTATGGCCTTTGGTGCTCAAGTATCATCTTTGTCAAAGAACGAATCAATCAACAATCTGCTGCAAGCAGGCAGGCGATCCAAGACTGCAAAGACGAAGACACTGGCTATCTGGGCAACGAAGGAGTTGCGTAAGCTGCAGCCGGTCAGCTGAGTGAGTGTCCCCCACCCAATAGCAGCTGAATTTGACCTTGCCCTCAGACATGGCCTGAGTCCTTGTCTCTGATTGCAGGTTGCTAGTCGGTATGTACGTACGTGCGCACGAGTAAACCGAGGCTGTGTAAGGATGAGTGATTGACTGAGGGAATGCTTGTTCAACACTGAAACGCTCTACATTCTTCTGTCACAAACACCCTCCACAGAGACCCTACCGCAAGTGGTGTGGTCACTGCTATACACTTATCTTCTTCATTGCTGCAGCTGCACTATCGGATGAAAGTGTTTGCTGACCTTGACACCAGGTCACGCTGACTGATAAGCTACAGAAGATCATGCACTCATCGAACCCCATGAATCATCTCTAGCTATCTTCCTCATCTTTGCTCATATTTTCTTCATCTCCTTTCATTCTAGTTTTCATTGCTTTTTAAAAGCCTAGAGTGATTGACAAAAGGGCAGCATGTCGTGGATACTGTTATAATGCTGACTGTTTAGTTGTGAAGGTTTTCTCCCTCTCTCCGTCCGAGTGAAGATGCTATCTCTTGTCTCTCCAATTCCTCTCATATCCATCCTCCTTTTGTCCTATCATTTTGCCTGATCTAAATCACAACTTTCAGTGCAACATTGTGAGACTGTTAAGTTTGAATGTGAATAAATTTTTATATTTAAGACACGAAAGACTGATACTACATATCAACGACAAAGCTTATGTTCTTTATCAGTGTCAACACCAACACACAGCAGCTACTGCTGTTTCTGGTCATACGTTCCCTTTTCCTTATACCCTTGGACATATCCATCTTTAGCGTTCAATTCCTCTCGTCCACCGATGCCCTTGCCTTTTCCAGCTTCATCGAACCGTTCCTTATGGGTGCCTGTATACTGCTTGTGGTCTGTCATCCTCATTACAACATCAGACTTGACTGCACTCTACAGAATGTTACGGGCTCATTGGCACTGTTGCAGCTGTCCCTGTTGAGCAGGCTGAGTTTATACTTACCGTGGTTCCATGCAGCACTGGATCATGACTCATGATCGCCTGGACCATATGTTCATATGCAGTTTCCTCGTTTTCTAATTTATGTGCAGTTTTGTAGCGAGGTGCCACAGCTTTGATCAGCTCCTTTAGTTGGCTCAGGGTGATCTCCCTGTAACCACATGGTCATGATTAGCTATCATCAGTCTGTTATCACAGGTCAAAAACATTGTATGATAGATGGCCTTACTTCTTTCCTCGTTCTTTCACCTTGTTGAAGGCGATATCTGTGTCCGCGGTGGCGAATCCTTTCTGATACAGCTCACAGTCTTTGAACATTTTTGTGAGATTCTTGTTGGTCATTGTCTTCTTCTCAACTTGTCCATGGTTTCCAAAATTGCTGAATCTGATGAACTGACTTGAAAGAGTCTTACTTGCCTCTGCCATCCTGACAAAGTAGGAAAGCTGATTTGTTTTTGATCAGTCATCCCATTGGTGGCCCTGACTAACTTGGTTATGATAATTTGTATTGATCATCTGTATGCACAAGGCTCGGACAAGTGGATTGAGTTAGAAGGCTGACATACGCTACGGGCAATGGAAACTACTTGGGCAGTTTTTATGACAGCAGTTGTTCTTTGCAGTTGTGTTTGACATATGAATAGAAGATAAGCATTCCTCTAGAATGTGCCGGCATAGATTTTCAGTATCCAATATATACAGAAGTTATTGAGAACAACATTTAATTTTCCATTCTGATTAAATGAAGCTATGCTTATGAGCTGTGACCAATACTTATATCACAAAAGTCAAGGAAGGCAATATCTTGCATCAATTCACTTCAGATGTCTATTCTGACTAATCATTTACAGAGACCCATGAACCTTGAGATATGTAGCAGTAACAGCACTAATCACCAGTCACTAATGATCCCACTTAGGAGTCACAGAGCTTAATTTCTAGCAGAGTGATGATGAACTATGGATTTTCAAAGCTGTCAATCCTACATTATTGACAGCTTTGGGTATCAGCACGAAGAATACTCTGCATGAACTCAAGCATGGGACATACATGAGGTCCACTTCTGCTGGCTGTCATTTGAGTAACACAAGTCACAGACGCATAGCTGCATAGTCCAATGACTTATGACTCAAGGAAACATACTGTTATGCTAGTAGGAATTACCTTGAATGCCCAGCCCTCTCAGTGTTCTGCCTTAGTACACTCCGTGTCTATGCAGCAAAGCTCTGTACTGCTGCCTTATACATATCTGCAGGTGTTCAGTGAAGCATTCAGTAGCAACTTCTTAATGATTCATATCTGCTATAATTCAGGTAGATAACTGTATGTATCGTATTACTACAGCTTGCTAACGAGTCAAGCATCATATTATTACTACCAGCTGCCAGCTCAGAATAGTAGGCAGCGCCTCAATGACTCGCTTATCTTTCTCATGCTTGTTGAAGTTCTGCCTTGGAGATGATCTGGTGTCCAGTACTGTACAATTGTAACCGTAGAATGTGGTTCGAGATAACTACACCTTCAACTGTAGCTACGTACTTATGATAAAAGATAAATGGCCATGGAGGCAGACCGTTGGATGGAAAATGGGCTGTGTTGTAGGGAGTGGGCTACGGCTGGCAGCAGAAACAAAAATGGAGCAGGACAGACTGGAGGGGACGAAGGAACACAATGACACCAGGAGGAGGCGGAGGGGGCTGGATGTAAAATGATGGGACAAAAGTGTGACAACTCCCCGGGACGACATTTAGAACAGAGGGTACAGTTGACAGTCAGGGTGTAAGAGAGAAAGGAGAGTCAAATCGAAGGAGATTTTATTGCGTAGAGAGGCTCCATTGTCCCATAGGAGACTACTGTTTTCCTTATTCAAGCTTTCGTTCATGCTTAGAGATCTCATAGTGTGTGTATCAGAGACATTCTACTCACAAAGTATGTGGTTGTGCCTTTTTTTTAGTGGCTGTATTTTACTTTCATTGTAGACGTCATGCTATCATCATTGTGTCTGAATATTGTATGATTTTAGGCGCTGTATAGTATGTGCATGATTCTGGTGATTGTATATATGGTTCTTCTAGTCATGGTATGTGTATGCTCAGGTGGCTAATTTCCTTGTATTGTACTACTGATTAATAGAATAAGAACTCTAAACTGAAGCAATGCTTGTAGTAGTATGCAGCTACCATCCTGATAGGCTGATACACCCTGGACCCTTTGTAAGAATCATAGCCTAGACAGCAAAATTGTATGCAGTGAACATGAGCCAGAATTGGCAGTAAGTTAGCAGTGGCCATGGGGGCGTTTAGATGCATGCTTGTGAATCGTGTGGTAAAAAGAATTGAAACTGGCATCATCAAAGGTGACAATAACAGCACTATAAATAAACCCGAACAAATCCTGCAAACAGACCCCATTACGCCTTTTACCCATAGACCACAGTGTCAATCTGAATGAATTCTACTCATCGATGCAGTAACCGATACTATCAAAATGCAGCTGTATCTATGAACTCAGTCCCAGGGCCTTCCCACTTCTCTATCACCCTATCATCATATCTCTCGGTCTGGCTGCACTCTCTGACCGAAGCATTGCAACGTGAAGCTGCATAAAGAAATGCTTTATGACTCCAACATGGGATGTGATATTGTATAAATGGGTCACTCTCATTACCAGCAAGTATTTACCTTCAGACTACAATTTCAGTGTGTGATCAGCTAAAAAAATCACATGAATGCAACCACGCATTGTGTTGGGAACGCTGAAATGTCTGGTATCAAGATTTAGCTCATATTTTGTGGCGTATTTGAGATTTATAACAATTTAATATGAGCTTAATGACTATATCTTTATTCATCTACTGCAACACTTTCTAGGCGCAGTTGCAGCAGGCATAAGCGGTGGGGGAGCAATAGGGAGGCAGTTCGTATTAGAAAATTACAGCCAAATTTGGAGGGTAGCTTGTTCCCACAGGCCACAAGAGCTGCACAAATAACTTCAGCATCAGGAGGCTTCTGGTCACAGTTTCATCTGTGTGTGGCTTTTATGTGACAACTGCAGCAGCTGGCAGTCTGAACAGAGCAAAAGTCAGTTAACCTTCATTCCTCAACAAAAATTTATCTTTGCCAGCCTTCTTGTTTTACTACCCCCATTGGCCCATATTTCTCAATCAATTTTGAAAACCCATTTAGAAATGCCTCTATATTAGTCGTAGATAGTAAGCAAAGCAAGCAATGCTGTCCTATTCATTTCGATAGCGATAGCTACCATTGAAAATGATAGGCCCGCCTTTCTGCTTTAATTTTCAGTAGATGGATGTCGTTCACACACAGCGGATAGAACGGTACGTTTGCCAACCAATCACTATCTAGGCATTTGACCTTGAGCTCTAGATACAAAGGCCATCTCACTGCTGCGACAGCCAATTGCCGCGAGCTCCTCCTACAGCCACAGCCAATCAGCGCAGTAGTAATAACCGAAAGAAGTTATATCACGCTAGTGTTTTGGTCGTCTGTACACGAGACCGACTGCCCCTCATTATGGACCTAAAGGCTCAGTAGTGTTTGTTCCCTTTCTCTTTGCAGTGCTAATATATACTTCAGCGACCAAACTAACTTATTTCAGTCTGCTCTACTAGATGCTATTATCCAACTTCCACATAATAGTAAGCTTTACAACATTCACTTATACTGAGTACTTGGTGGAAATTTGTGTACGTGATGTATCTTGTTGTTTTAGGAGCATCGCGATCCGTGGAGGAGGAAACTTTGCTGATATTCAAACTCTTTTAGGCTGGATTTACCTCCACGATTCTGATAGACTTATCACAAATGCATCCATCATGTAAGTGTTCAGGAGAATTCCCTACGTGTTGTCTGCATTACGTTTGTCTGTGAATATGACTTGTATTTAGAAAGAAGATGGAGATGACGACAGCAATTCATAACCAGTCATCGTTTACTACGGCTAGTTCCGGTTCGGAGACATCTAGTAATGGTATCACCAGTCTCTACCCAGCTATTATCCAATGCTTTGGTATTATACTACTCGGGTACATAACAGTACGTGCCGGGTGGATTACGAGCACCCAGGCTAAAGGTCTCAACTTCTTCACTACTAAATTCGCCTTGCCAGCATTGTTGTTCAGTAATATGGCCGTACTGGACTGGAGTGAGGTGAGAACAATCCTAATGACACATGATGAGCCTCTCATGCGGAGTGTTTGTCCATGGTATGAATAATCTCCTCTTCTCTCACCTCAGGTGGAATGGCTATTCCTCTGCGCCATTTTTATCTGTAAAGCCGGACTATTCTTGATACTTGTGATCTTCACACTAGTAATCCGGAAACCAGTCAACTTAGGCCTAGCTGGTCTGGTTGGTATCTTCGTGACTCAGAGCAATGATTTCGCTCTTGGTTACCCTATAGGTGAGTACCTGTGATTGAACCGACTTACCAATGCCATGACTCATCAGTATTTCATAAGGCGATTTAGATGCCATGGACACTTTAGAACTGCCACACTGCTTGCCGTTCAATCAATGATTTGACTACAGCATGAAATTTTCAAAGATTTGATAAGTCGCGTACTCCTGTGCTATTGACATATGGCAGCAGTTTAGTGGCACGGAATGAAATGAGGCTAGCCACAATCCGATATGTGCTCACATCTCCAAACTTCACCCTATCAACCGGTATTGATGTCGAACAGTGCAGTGAATTTTGGCACGCTATGCCGCCGACTGAATCGCTGCAGCATGAATCCACCTTGACCACATATCAGGGTTGTAACTGCCTCATTTTATTTCCCTCTACGAAACCATAGCCATACGGCCACAGTATCCTGCGTAAGCAACGCATCAAATCTCTGAAAAGTTAATGCAGATTTTTGTGTCCATCTTGAACCTAGAAACGTTGGTTGTCGGTCTGAAAGTTGACTGGTCCGTAATTTATTGTAGTAAAAGCGATCTATGGCGAGACACAGCCCCAGCTGCTACAGTACATCTACTTAATAGCACCCATCTCTTTCCTGATACTCAATCCAATTGGATTCGTTTTACTGGAGATAGAGAAAGTCACTTCCTCATCGCAGAGTTCTAGGTATGCCCTATGTATTCCTGGTATAACATATAATCAGTGCTGCATGTGTGTGTGTGCACAAATCCAAACAATCTGTCCTGATTCTGGTTATGACCAGGACCTCCTCACGCCTTCCTCCCTCCCCCTCCCTGCCTCCCTGCCTCCCCGCCTCCTTTCCTGCCTCCTTCCCCCTTTCCCTCTCTCAGAGACGCCATAGCTCTGTAGTTGAGAGAGAACCCAGCAGCATGTCTAAATTTAGCAGCCTGGGGGTGAAATCATCTGGTTCTATGACTATTCCAGGTATTTTAGTTGTGGAACCTACAAGCTGTCTTCCACAGCTCTAGTTATTCTAGTTTGTCCTGTGGTTCACTCACTATGAGTGGAGTGGGAGTAGCAATATAGCTGCCTTCAGGCTGAAAATTAATTTCTTTTTTAGGAAAAAGTGTTGGATACATAGATATTCTTCAGTAAATTCTTATTGCCTGTTATCTGTAGCAGATACAAGATATGCGTGTTGTTATCTTATTACTCGCTACTAGACTTTTGTCCTTTAATATTACAGCAAGTTGAAAATTGCCTGGAAAACAGCGAAGGAGGTCGCCACGAACCCATTGATAGTGATGACTGCTGCAGGCGTTGCTGCCAACTTCATATTCAACCACTCACTCCCTCTGATTATCAGTGAATTCCTGAACACACTAGGTAAGTCGGGCGACGAGCCTCCATCGTATGTGAGGTAGGAGGAGTCGGCGCTATCATGATGTGTTTACGCGTGTGTTCCATGAGATGGGGTTATGAGATTTGTTTTTGTGTAACTGTGTAGCTGCTCACATGAGTCGTTATCAGACAGCGCAACTGGCTTTGGGCACTGATTCAATTCATTTGTCCTGCTCATCTTATCTTATCCCCACCATTCACTCTCCACATGGTGCTGCATGGCATTCAATGATAAAAAACAATCACGTTGTATTGCATGGGAGAACTAAGCTGCGTTTTGTAACTCATCGTCTCGATTTGTTTTGCAGGTCAGTCCTTCAGTGCATGTGCACTCTTCATCTTAGGAATGAACATCGTTGGTAAATTCAAGCGTTCGATGGATTCTGTGATGGCTGGCTGTGGCCTCCTACTATTCTCCAAGCTGTAACTATTCTAGTCACTGCTGCTATATCATATATTGGTCATCGGATTACCTCATTACACTGATTGATGATTCTTTACAGGCTGGTGTTTCCTGTTCTCTGCATGGTTGTCACCAGAGGGTTGGGCTGTGGTTCCGCCACCAACTCTACCCGCGATTACGCCATGTTTGCCTTCCTGTATGGTACATTCCCCACAGCTCCCAGCGTCTTCCTCTACGCATCACAATACTCCGTCGGCATGGACCTGGTTAGCTTTACATCACTCTATATACAGTGAGTACCTGCTCATATCTATAATAGTGTTCTCTCTCTCCCTCAGGTGGCGGCTGGTCTGGTGTTATGTACAGTAGCCTCAGCGCCATTCATGTTCGTTTCCGCCATGGTTCTCGGTATGAGCATGTTCAAGCTTGATGTCGATCAGGTGCTGCAAGATACAAATCTCGATGTAGCTGTCACAAC
>ERZ1740065.612-NODE-612-length-19693-cov-11.855739_pt1 | contig 19693 bp, 13 predicted proteins | sample MGYA00581738_ERZ1740065 | MGnify/ENA primary metagenome ERZ1740065 (study PRJEB43018, sample SAMN04849749) | marine metagenome | isolation source: floating plastic debris | place: Pacific Ocean | collected 2008-09-01 | study: EMG produced TPA metagenomics...
CCCCGATCTACTATAATCATAGTAATAGTCGTTGTAATAGAGAGCATATGAACTAGCGATTCAACTAGTGGTCCATATTAGTATTGTTACATGGCAGCTATGAGTTGATATTGGATTGTCCCAACTCTGCTATGACATCCAGCAATCTGGTCGACACCAGAATTGGGTAACCAACAGTTTCTAACCATAGAATTGGTACTCAGTATTCCGACCCAAAGGGTGGTAAGTAAGTAAGTAAGTAAGTAAGTAAGTAAGTAAGTAAGTAGTAAGTAAGTAAGTAAGTAGTAAGTAAGTAGTAATAGGTGCTACTGTTGCAGGCTTCGTGATTAGTTATCCGTGATCGACCCACTGCCGCCATATTGTCAACAGCGTGAGCGAAACTGACCTCTGTCCTTGAAAGCTTTAAGATCCGTCACTGCTTTGAAGCCACCAATATATGCCAGCATGCCGATGCCTTGGAAAGTGAATTCCTGCGCTGGTTTTCCGTTGAGTTGTTCTGCAATGTACTTTCCCTGCTTCTCAGCCACCTACGGCATAACCAAGTAGTCAAATCAAGTCTACAATGCTGGCCAGGTTCTGAGGCTACAAGGATCGATGGGGATGGCGACTAGCCTACCTGAGCCGTACACGGTAGAGAGTAGCCGTCGATATCAGCACAGTCTCCAAGGGCGTACACATTCTTACTATTGATGCCCGTAACGATCAAGCTCTTATCTGTCAGCAACTGCAACCAACCAGCAATAACTGTCGGTGATGGAGATGGTTAAGCGTTGGGCTGTAATAGACTGAGTACCTGGCCTATTGCGTTCTTCTCCAGCGGTAGATTTTGTATGAACTGAGTAGGAGCTACTCCCGTACTCCAGACCACCAGACCGCAGGGAAGGAACCCTCCATTCTTCAGCTGTACTCCGTTATCTGTCACTTCTGCCATCGCCATAGAATCATATGAGGCAGGTGCAGATCGAACGGGACAGTCGGAGGGTGGGGGGCAGGAGGGTGGGGGAGTAGGGGGGAGGAGGATGGGGGAGTAGGATAGCGGGGAGGGGGGGGGAGTAGGCAGGAGGGAGAGCAGGAGGGAGGGGGAGAAAGAGGGTGAGGAGTAGGAGGGTGAGCGAGTAGGATAGCAGGGGAGCAGGAGGATGAAGTTTACCCGAGACTACGTCTTTCACCAGGTGAAATTCAGCACGCTGTTTCAATTTCTTCTCAGCATACTTCTGCAGCCTGTCATCAAACGCTGCCAGGATATGATTGGCTTCGATGAGCGTGACTCTGACATCTGTCTTTGAACTACTGTAAAGCCTGGATATGTCCTACGGGAAGAATCATGACAATTTCATTGCTGTTACACATAGCTTACGTTTTACTACATCAGGTTCCATATAAAAGGTAATGACCTGGATATTAGGGGCACCAGTTACCATGTTGAACGTGCATCATCCTACACACACATTTATACTTGTTCACTCATGTAAGATGAGCTTATTTCAGGAGTAATGAACGACAAGCACATGAGCCTTGATGTACAGAGCCTTGATGTACAGAGCCTTGATGTACAGAGCCTTGATGTACAGAGCCGCTATTCTACATTGTACCTACATCAGTCGCTATTTTACATTGTACCTACGTCGCTATTCTACATTGTACCTACATCAGTCGCTATTCTACATTGTACCTACATCAGTCGCTATTCTACATTGTACCTACATCAGTCGCTAGTAGACAGATAACTAACTACCCTAGACGGAATTTAAAAGCTGTTAAAATATCCAGTGTCACATAATCATTATTATTATTATTATTAGTGCTGCATTTCTTCAAACAAATTAATCTCGATTAATTTTTCGATTAATATTTTTAATCTTGAATCAATTTTATTTTAATTGTGCCACTACAAACCAGTTCCTGAGCTGTAGAATTCACAACAGTATCATTGCTACCAGCTGCAGCAGCTGACATTGACATCACTGTCATGTCTTTGGTGGTGGTACTCAACCGCACTGGTGTTGAGTTCGCTTAGATAAATATGCTATCATATCCGTTCACAGGTCTTTGTAGCATATTGATCTTAGTTCTCCAGTGAGATCTACCCTCAAACTAGCCACAAGATTAATCTTGTAGCATAGAATTAATCTTCTGAGCGATTAATCTTAGTTAATATTAGAACAACTCGATTAAAATGCAACCCTAATTATTATCATTATTATCATTATTATGGAGTTAATATGTGGTTATTCTAGCCACCTTTGACCCAGTGATATACCTGTGACTGCCATTACATCTATATAATAACAATCAATGTCAGATAAACTCTCTATACACCATTTCTACTCGAGCTCCTATCACAGCCAAACCATCTTATGCGTACAAAAGTTCTCTAGTGGTGATGAAAAGCATTTTTCGGAGTAACTACTCCTAGACTGATGAATTTTAATCCTTACCTGCAAGATTGTGCACTCGGTCTAAAATTTTCAGCCGAATCTATGGTATATCTCGCAGTAGAATCTCAATTAAAAATGAAAATTACGGAAAAATAGATACAAAAAGTTGACTAGGACTCATGACTAGGACCAGGTCGCACAACAGGATGGGCTACCTGTCGAATGAAGTCGTGCAATTCAGCACCGAACTCGACGCCAGTTGGCCCTCCGCCGACTATAACCACATGGTGGAGCCGTTCTCGTTCTTTCAGAGAGCATTGAGGGGAGACAGCCACCTCGAAATTGGCTAGGAGTCGGTTCCGGATCTTCCTTGCATCCGCTACTTCCTAAAACGCATAGACAACTGAAACGCATGAAGCAGTTTGAGTTAGCCTGCAATGATTGATACAATAAACGCAGCAACTAAGGAGAGGTCTATGGTTACCTTGAGGAACAATGCGTGCTCAGTGACACCAGGGATGTTGAATGTGTTGGGTCTAGCTCCGACGCCGATGACGAGCTTGTTATAAGGTAAATCGTATTCTGTAGCCGAGTCGTCCAACACATTGACACACCTGACTGTCTGACGTTCAGTGTCAAGGCCAACAGCTTGTGCCAGATGATAGTGGGACTCCATGCGGAATTTAGAGTTCCTGATCGGCTCAACAATTGACCTACAAGTCACCGACCAATGAATGACAGCGAATACAATGAAAGAAGCAATCATATAGAAGTTCTAATTTTGAGTCTCACCTGAACTCTAGGGTTCCTACAGTAGTGCTGCACAGTAACGGAGTGAACAGGAAGTGATTACGAGGGCTGACGACTATTACATCATACAGCTTCTTGTCGATGTCTTTGAGTACGCGGTAGGACCCCCAGCCCGTACCAAGAATAACGAGCCTTTCTCTGCCAAGAACTCTGCCAGTACTTGAGAAATGTCTCAGACTAGAGCGAGCGCTGACCCGAACAACGCACTTCTTGAGAAGCATGGTTTGTATCTAGTTGTGAGCTGGAATCAGATAAACCCGTGTCACAGGCCATGTTGCTACGCATAATAAAAGAGAACAGCATATTTAATTAATGATCAATTCTTTATTTTCCTCTTCAATTCGGGGGCATTTGGATTTTCATTCTTATAAAAATCTTTCAAAAGTGCAATAGCTTCATCTTTCCTAACCCCAGCCACAGTGTTCAGTTTACAGGTGTGGTCAGATAGGTCATCGTCAGCTATGCTCAACACAGATCCACAACCCCCAAACCGCTCATTATGGCAGCCAAAATAGACAGCTTGTATATTGACTAGCCGTAAGGCAGCAGTGCACATTATACAAGGCTCAACAGTGACGTAGAGTGACGTCTCTCTGAAAACATCTTTGTGATCCAGCTGTTTTCCTTTGCAATATTCTATAATGTCATCAATTGCCACTATTTCGGCATGCTGAGTAGCGTTCTTAGTCTCAGTGACTTTGTTGCTGCCCTTTGCAATGATCTGGCCTTTGTAAACAAATATACATCCGACAGGAACTTCTTTTCGTTTGAGCGCTAGTTCTGCTTCTGACAATGCACGGTCCATCCAATACAAGTGATCATCCATTAATCCACTATATGCAGAATCATTGGCTGATATCAGAGATGTATTCCCAGGAGAAACAGCTTCTACATTAGCAACGAGAACTTACCTATCTGACTAGATGCAGCTGTGATTACAGGTGTTGAGTGGGTAGGCCCTATAAGTACACAAAGGAACAGTTAGGTCAATGTAGCTGCATATTGTAAACATATAGTACCATACTTTATGTTTTAGATGAGCAGATAGATAGCTATACATCTTATGTGTTGCAATCGTTGCTGCAAATATTTACGTATAGGGCTGTTTCACTCATTGCCACTGCTTGCCGCTTACAAGGCAGAAACAGAAAGTCCCTTATCGTTGCAACTATAGTAATAACAGATGCTGTGCATTTTCATCCGCTACTGTGACTCCACCAAGTTTTTCTATGAAGATTAGTAAAGCGCGGGCGCACTGAGGAAAATAATTAATTTCATACATATTCCTCTCACACATAAAAACTCAACAGGCAGTGCTGATAAAATCATTTGACTTCTATTGTCAGTACCTCAGCTCATGTACCTGTATTACTTGAGGTACTATCAGCTCCTCGTCAGTATTTTGATGCTTTGTTCTCCGTTTATTTTCCGTACTAGTAGTGAGTTCTGCAGCAGGACATCCACCCTATCCTCATCACGATTTCGTTTGCTCCACCGTGCACCTTCTCGCTGTTTCATCGGCGTTTGTCCTTGACCTTTATTTTTAGTCTCAGAGATTCAATACCTAGGCAAAATATTCCAATATAACGCGCAAGGTTTTCCCACCTGTCTGTAGACTAAGAAGTTTAAATCGTGACGTATTTAGATTCCACCCTCTATTTTGCGTGACGTTGAACGCAATCACAACAAAGACCATCCTCTCTCCAAGTTACGGATAAGCAAAGAACTTGTCTGCTATCACTTGTGTATACTAGAACAGACCTTAAGCATTTTTCCTTGAATGCAACAACATCAACTATTTGCTCTCGATATTTCTCAATGAATGCTTATTGCCAACCTACTCATCTTGTCGGAACAATCGTATCCGTGATCCTGGTGCTTCAACTGTGCTCTAGTGATTCAACACGAGGATGGCAGCGTTTATGGTATGCGCTACGTTGTTCGGTCGGCTACATGTCCATGACCCCTGTTATTTCTGATTTTTCATATTTGGTAGTTTGCAAAACTCTGTTTCCCTCTCTGTTTTGTTTTTCTCACTGAATATGTTCTCAATTTTGTTCCTAGACTCATCCAAGTGTACGCATCAAAGGTACGGAGAATAACTTTGAACCGGTGCTCTGTGTTCATCCCAAGTGTGCTCATCGTCCACCACATATGCACTGTCCATTCTGTGTGAAAACAGAGACTTATCCAGATCCCGTCATCCTGAAAGCCCACTATAGAGTAAAGCATGTTGACAAAGGGCTGGATTTTGCAGGTTCCCCAATATCTATTTTTAATGCTCTCCTGGCTGCATAGCAAATTTATTCAATTGAATAGCTTGCAATGTTGTTCCAGGTTTGAAAATCTTGAGATGTTGTGACCACTGTGATATAGTGGGTACAATAAAAGGAGAGAAGAAATTCAAGGGACCTCACTGGCATTGCTACAAATGTAAGAATGGATTCAACAGAAGAGATGAGGCTATAAAACACTATCGAACACACTTTAGGAATCCACAAACTACCTTTCAGATACAAGTGGCTCAAGTAAGAGTTTCTACTATCAGGAATTCCAGTGTGCTTATAGTTCTGAATCTACTAGCAATGAATACTATGTGGCGCTAGAGTGCTGTCTGAATTTCAAAATTTGATTGTTATGGTGTAGCCAAAACTTCATTGTTGAAATACTTTTCTGCCATACCTTATGATAACTTCAAGTCATACACAAAGTGTTTTCCATTTTGAATGTATTGAGAAAAGGTGATAAAAATGTCTTCTGGGTTTGGGCAATCGATATATGATATAATGAAGGTGAGTTAAAAGTTATGGACTAGTATTTGACATGGAGTTTTTTCATTGATAACTATGATTCTAAATCGGTGAACTGTGTTGCTGTGCTGTACTATAGTTTGCCATGAGTCATCATACATTAGTTTAGTTCACCAATGAAATACATTTGTTGGCTTGAGGCATCTCGAATGATTTGCAACTGTATGCATGACCAGAATGTACCTTACGATGCGCTACAAACTTATCTCTGACAGGAGGTGAATGTGATGCTCAACAACATAAACAGCACTGAGAGCGCTGAGGCAATCGACAATATAGGGGATCATAATGATTTTGGAATGCATGGAGCCCTTGGTGAAGGTGAGATAAAAATAGCTTGATAGATCTTTATTGGGGAGATATTTTGCCTACATAAAACCGATGGATACACAGGTTATTACTCTGAGTCTTACGTCAATCAGAAGACTGACAGCTCTGCGCAGGTAGCTGCCAATGAGACTGTGGATGCAACAGATGCTCAGACCATCATGATCATTCAAGACCGCGAGTCGCAGGAGTACAAGGAAAGTCTTCTGCTACAAGCTGAACAAGTAAGGATAACTCCTAAAACACGGTCATTATTTTCATGTTTTTACTCTGCTGGCCTGAAGGATATTAGAAAACGAACTAGACTTGGATCTCATGCAATACTATCTATTCGTAATTATATTTTATTACTTGTTATTATTTTATCATTGTATTAAAGTTTTACAGTCATTATCACTGCTGCTGCTTTTTCTTGCTCCTGATGTTCTCTCAGTATCTGCTGAGTGAGGATTTTTTATTTAAAAAATATGATGCAATTGCAGCGCCATAAACGGATACATCTGCTGTCACTTGCCATGTACAAGGATATTACCTGACCGTTGATCCTAACCCTACAGAACATCTTGAGATTTACTGGAAATGGGTTTTTTTGCTCTGAAAAATATTTCCAAAAATGCCAGAACACTTCACTGAAGAATTCTGTGATTGAAAAGTTCTTTTGAAAATTCAGGGCTGCTATCTTCACTCTATGACCATCAAAGTTTTTTTCAACAACATTTTTTGCGATTGTGAGCATCCGCAAAATCTTCCCTTGCAAAAGATTTCCCTCACAAAAACCTCTAGTTCACAGTATTAGCCAGTGGTGTCAATGGTGCAATAGGTATGAGAAATTTTAATTCAATTTCTTTTGTTCTTGTTACCAGCAGGTGTCATACGATGAGCTGCTGTCACAGAAGTGTCACCTGGAGAGACATGTAGAGAACCTGGAGGCTAACCTGAAGCTCACAGAAGCTATGCGCACTGAGAATGAGAAGCTCAAACAGCAGAACTCTGTGTTGTTGACAAAGGTCTGCTTTCAAATATCTGTTATTTTGCCACTGAACAAGGTATCCTATACTACAAATTACTGTCTACAGGTGCAGGAGTTGACAGATGAGCTGTCCAGTCTAAGGGAAGTGTCGGGAGAGAAACACGCAGCAAAAGTGAATGAGCTCCTGGACAATCTAACCACGGAGCTGCAGAGGAAAGCTAAGGAAATACTCAGAGAACAGATGCATCGAGTGGAGGCCGAGGTCAAAATCTTGTCCGAAAACTCCATTGCCGCGAAAACTCAAAACACGACAGCGCATACCCACGAGACCGACGTTGCATCAGATAACTCAGAGGAGACAACTCCTCACCTTATGAGAACTGATGTCGTCGGGCCAAAACCAAAGAGAACTCGAACCCATAAGTCGTAATACCAGTCTGAACTCAGTCTAACCATCCGTTGATCGTTCTGAAGAACTTATGCAGTCACAAGTGTACAATGATTTATTTATAAGCCTATATATATATACAGTACAAACTACATTATATACAGGGTTCGCTCTCTACTTCATGTCGATTACGAGGCCAGCATCCACTTCGTTGTCACTGGTTGCTTCACTGCAAACAGAAACAATCAAAGTTTCAATCGCACACCACACATGATAGGGAATACGTAATATATAGCGGTGATCCACCATAACTCCTCCACTGACCAGCATCGAGATTGTTAGGCTCCCCACCCCACCTAGTGCTGGTTTGTGACGGAACATCAGTTTAAGAATTGAAGAATCCATGTACAGGCTTTTAATAATTACATTTGGTTTCTCTCTTATGATCTTATAGCTAGGGTTGTGTTCCTACACTGGTGAGGGAAAGGATCAAGCGAGATGTGATATGGGAATACATTACACAGCTGAGAGAAGCAAATGGAGAAAAAAACGGGGACTGATGTAGTAGTAACATATAGGTTCAAAAAAGCAGAGAGCTGTAATTAGTAAGCTTCTCAAAGCTTTCTATCTGCATATCTCCAGTAAAGCTCTGTAACTTCTACCGTATAAATGAGCCATCGCATGACCTGCTTATTGGTGAGAGGTATTTGCTTAGAGTCTCGGCAACCATAACTAGTCTCCAATAGATTCTGATGGACACTCAACTTCTATAGTTTGAGTCTAACTTGAGAATTGACATCAAGTATTAAACCTCTGGAGGGTGAATTGAGTGGAGTATACATTCTTGCGTAGAAGACAACAACAAACCTCTGAACAGCGGTTGATGCTGTCCATTATGCCTGTACATTATACCAGCTATGATATCACTAGTACCTCAGTATATGGCATTGAGTCACTGCCGCACACAGCTAGTGAGAGATACTTGCCTCTCAAGGTGCACAAGTTCATCCATGTGACAAGACATTTCAGCATTTATTACTTTCATCTCTAACATAGTTTAGCATATTTACTCACCTATCTACATTACTAAATATATCTACAGGCATGGATGATGTTGCTTTCTCGATGGAGGGGAGAGTTGGCCGAGAGTCGAGATGGCGTTCTATGTCCTCTATAGACATTGGAGGTGTCTTTTTGACTGGAAACATGTGAAGAGAGACAACATGTTAAGGCAATGGCACGGACTCTAGATAACCTCTCACAGCTGCCAGTCTACACACCATTTTTACTCTTTTTAGAAGACTTTTGTTTTGGTGTTTTCTTAGCGACGTCGTGACCATCTTCAGATCCTGGATTGGTGGCAGCTGAACCCTGTGATTGCTGAGATGTTCCTTGAGTCTTTTTCCTAAAATAGAAGTGGCGTTCTTATGTCACTCTGCATTGCTATATTTCACGAATACCAACGCTGAAAGAATTAGTTTAAAATTGAAGGGGAATATAGACACATTATTCACCGGCTTTCCATGGATCAAACTAATGAGGTGCGCAGGGGGGGGGGATTGGGGGTTCGACAAAACCAGTGCGAACTAATCCTTTTTCATGGTGCAGCCGGTTCATATCGTACTCAGTTCGCGCTGCTGAGAGTGCGAACTGACTTAGCTGGTTTGGGTCCGAACCAAACCCTTTCCATGATGCGCACTAGCCTCAGTACGCACCGAGTTCGATCCACCGAAAGCCGGTGATGGTGCAATTAGACAGATTCTATCACCCATGTGATGATTCCCTCAACATAGAACCATAGCTGTAAAGTGTACATTATTTCCGAGAACCACGCCAAGGTCTAGGGCAAAATTTTTATTATCGGTTTCCTAATGTTCTGCTGTGGCTTATCAGTTACTGTAGAACCGGATTTGATAGCGCAGGTATAACGGGCAAAAATAGCGGTGAAAAACGATCGCTATCATTGGAATTTGCTGTAGAAATTACAGCCATTATACCTTATATAGGAGTTGTCTTCCCATTAATGGGATCGCTATCATTAAATTGCTATCATTTTTATTTCTTGATGATTTGGAAGGGAGCGCTAACATTTCTGTCACTATCAACTCCGGTAGAGCTTGCAGAGTTGAGTTTAAATATGATGGAATCTTAGCTGTAGAGGTTTTGAGCTATGACCTCTCTGACTATCCAGTATTTTCAGCCTGACAGGTATGCACAGAACTAAGCTCACTTTGATGACTTCTCGGTATCGGTGTCACTAGCATCTGTTGCATCAGAGTCGCTGGAGGAGTCCACTACTTTTTCATACTGCAGCATTCTATCTAGCAAGAAGCTTCGATCTTTTGACACCTTGAGCAACTTTTTCTGTGCTTTTTCTAGTTGGCCAGACAGTAGCTCATGCTCCTACAAGTACAGTTGGGAGTAAGCTCAACGGAAAGGAGAGCTTCTGTGATAGAAAACAACTTTGTACTTACGTAAGCTAAGCTCTTTAGCTTCCGTTTGAGAGTTTTATACTTTTGTTTATAATCAGATCCCTCTTGTGCATCCATATTTGAAAGATTGAGCTTCTAGAATACGTAGAACCCGATAAACGAACGCACGCAAGGGTTCATAAAAAAACCTGGCAGCTCAGTTGAACAGAAAACAACAATCTCTGATAGCTTAATCATACATACTATAGAAGTACCATGAATACACCACAACCGAAAAATTACCTTATATGTTTTGGTTCTGAGCGGCCAAAGATCTTGAACTAGGATTCGCTAGGCAGTTTGTCCACAGCTATGTAACAGCCACTGGCATTCCAACTCCAATTCCTACCACTTTTCTCCTGTTATAAGTTTCAGTCAGAAGAGAAATACGGTTGCCAGTCTCTGATTCAGAAGTCCATAGAAGACTATTTAGATTATGAAGGAGATGCAACCGAGTCGATCCTGTGCAAAAAACTAAGAGTAATAATTGATTCCCTGTTCTTTGGGTCTGCGGCTTTTTCGTGTTTTTCAGTCGAAAAGGTGATGATGGAATCGATAAAACGAATAGCAATCGAAAGGCGGTTTGCTATGACACCGTAAGATGTGCATATATCACGACATCAATGGTAATGTAGTATTTACCCAGAATACCTTGCTCCGACCTTTTCCTGTGTATTGGCCAAGGTGAGTTGTGATCTGCTATTTCACTGGAAAGAAAATCTCATCATGAGATGTAAATGTAAGGCCATCACTCTTGACTGCTTATTCCACACGTTGTGGAACAAATCACTCGAGATGTTCGGTCATTAATTTAAACGATTAGTACCAAGGTAACCTTCAATTTGCTCTGCTTTTTACGACGTATTTAGTGATGAAAGATCCACTGACCTGTTCTGAAATTATACTGTGGAAGTGGTATTCAAACTGAAAATACGTCACATGGGATCTATTTTCTCAGTTTGGTTGATGTCTGAGCGGTTTTAAACGTGTGTTGAACTGTTTTAGATGGCGGGTGCACGATCGAAGCCGAGAAATTACATGATCGGTAGCAGTGGGGTGATGAGATGGTCATCCTCTGCTATGTACGGCAAGAAAGCTCTCTACAAGTTTGTGAAGAAATCTAAGGCTAAGAAGGCTGTTGCCAAGCCAGCTCCTAAGAAGAACCTGGTTACCAAGAAGGTTGGTGGTGAGAAGAACGGTGGTACACGCTTGGTCCCTGCAGTTCGTTCGGTAAGAAATTCGTAGTGTACTTGTTAGTTGAGTGCTAGTTTTGTTTCAAAGTAAGTACGCCTAATTTTCTACCGTGTAGCCTAAATCATACGAGACACAAGTATGCGCTAGGCGGCTAGTCACCAGAAAGAAGAGGTTCAGAGATCACCAGCGCAAGCTGCGTTCATCCATTAAACCCGGCACGATTTTGATCTTGCTTGCTGGACCATACAAAGGCAGGGTGAGTAGACAGTTTTGTATGTACCTATAATGATTTACTGTATCAGAAATTGCTCTTGACGAAGTCTTGGGTTTTTTAGCACGTAGTGTTCTTGAAGCAACTGGGAACTGGATTACTCCTTATCACTGGCCCCTACATTCTTAACGGCTGTCCCTTGAGGCGCATCAACCAGAGATATGTGATTGCCACCAAAACAAGGATCAACATCTCTGAAGTGACTATCCCAGAAAATGTAAATGATGCATACTTCAAGAAGGAGAAAGCAAAGAAGACCAAGCCAGCTGAGGGAGAGATATTCGAAACAAAGAAAGAGGTAAGCTTTGGTTGAACTTAATAGGCATTATGTTTTTAGGGGTGTTTTCCTTTTCCCTAGTGCTCAAATATTATAGCAGGTTAAGTTGAGATGATATTGCTTTTGGTTGTTAAAATTGCGCATACTGTAGACAAGAATGGTCTTGCGAGGAAAACTTATAGCAAATGTTCAAAAAGTATCAGTCTGCCATACCTCACAACTGGGGAAGTGAATTGTTGCGTGCAATTGAACAGTGTCCGTGAACACCAAGCAAGTACTATTACTCATTGCACGCTGGTCATGCATGCGTTTGAATTAGACAAATGTGTTGACCAGATGCATTTTTTTAAGCACTCTATGAACGCCTAATACTGTAAACCCAAATATTTTAGCGACCTCACAATAATAACTATAATAGCGACTCAAAAAAACAACGCTGTTGAACGCTATATGTTATTATGTTATATACAAGTTATATGTTCAATAGCTCTTTATGTCATATATACAAGCTCAAAGGAAATAGCTAAAAGTTCTAGGCACTATTATTAAAACTACTGCTGATTTGTTCAATTGACAAAAACGCTATGATATTTTGTCCGCTAGAATATTCGGGTTTACAGTAATACATAATAAGTTTCATCTGTGTATTGGAAAATGTTGCTATGTAAGTTACTTGTAAAGTAGTAGTGCACATGGAATTGAATATTCTTGAATTTCCCCATTTTGGTCAGTTCACTATCAGGCAAAAATTAAGAAACAGTACACCCTGTTTTTATGAAATGGTGGTTGTGAGGTAGTTTAGAGTTATGGTATTACTCTATTTGCTCCTACCTGACTGGTTTTCTTTCTCAACTCCCTAAATGCGCTCTAGTTGTGGTCCCCCAGATGCGAGAGATATTAGTGTGAGTGAGTAGGCGAGAGATATTAGTGTGAGCAAGTAGGCGATGTCAGTCTTTCCTGCCTGCTAACCTTTATTTGCTTCAGAGGCTGATATTAGTTGAATATGATGCCGGGTGGGGGCAATTGACAAAACTTATCTTGCTGATTTGCAATGCTCCTAATATAGCCATAGGTAAAGCTCCACAATGAGGAAGGTTCTCAGTCTTCATTTCCCAAAATGGAAGTTGCAGTTTATACTAGCAGTCCTATTCTTGCCGATGGAACCGTCAAATGATCACTGTTTGGATAATTTGTACAAAAGTCGAGATATAGCTCTACTGCTAGTGATATCATCAATTGTACCCATATGTAGTGATATTATTCTCTATTCTTACAGAAATTCGTGGTAACTCCTGAGCGCAAGCAGGATCAGGTGTCGGTAGACAAGCAGATCATTGCTGCCATCAAGAAGAGAGCAGACAAGAAGCTGATGTTCGGCTACTTGAAAGTGGATTTCCGTCTCATGAATCACCAATATCCACACAAGATGGTTTTCTAATCTATCAGAGCAATAAAGGATATTTAGAAAACTAAAGATGTTTATTCATTTGTTTATAAATTAGTCAACATGGAATTGGAAAAATATGAATTGCCATAAAAAATGATTACTAGTGAATGACATTGAGATAAAATTTTGATTCATGGAAGATGTAGACAAAAATAAATGTTTATATGGTCCTAGCATCAGTGGGGAGGGGGGGCTGGTAAACTGATGCTACCCGTAACTAAACGATTATCACATTGCTTCCACAAAAAGCAGTTTTCATATACAAAATATGAAAACAACTTGGATTGGAAATCAATCCTACTTGACGATATTTAAAACACACATGAGAACATGCCGTCAATAGACAGACTACACCTGACTATAGTCAGTCGCTCTCTCGGATAGCTTGTAATGCCTGACTCCTCGCCTGCTCCTGTACTCATCTCACAGAGGTGTGAGAGGATGGCGTCTGATCTGGCTGTAGAGGACTGTACACCTGGCGCCTTGCTTAGGGTGATATGAGCTGCATGGCCGCGTGGCAACTTATTATAACCTGCAATACATTGTAAGATTATACACCAATGGAGTACTTGTGAAAGTATTCGATCACAAGGCTGTCATAATGATGGCTTGGGGTTGGCAGAAAACCGTTTTATACTTGCCTGGCTTGCCTTTGTGCATCTCATCGGTGACATCGTTTCTGTAGAAGTGAAGTGTTGGGGTGTCTAGCTGTACTCGAGCTGATACTGTCCTACTAGATATAATGACTGCACTTATATGCAGCTTATCTACGGAGCCGATATGTTTGTCAAGGTCACTTAGTTGGTGCTCTGTATGTCTATGCGCCAGGTAACAAGACGTTAAGTGTAAGTTGTGAGATGGCTGCATAGAGTCTCCTCGGTCTTTTGACTGTTCAACTAAAATCGCAAATCATCGCAGCAGTAAAATTACAAATCAACAATGCAATTGAACTAGATGTTCTGAGTGACAGCAAATGTTTATTTACCCACCCTTTCTTACTGCCTTTTCACATAACTTCATCAATTTGGTGGATGTTTCAGTGTTGAAAAACCATCCATAGTACTTGGGTGACGACGGTTCAAATGCCTGAAATACAGACGCATAGTAAGTAAATCTCTGTGTCAGTCAGTCAAGTGCTCAGGGTCTAAACTATCATAATTTTTCTAAAAGGAATTTTGGTGTCAAGGCATTATGGAGACAGTCGGTCTGAGCCAAAGCAGTCTTTGCAGTATGTAACACACCTTCCCCTGTGACATTCGGAGTGGGTGTTAGTACAGTCGTCATGGTATCGACTGTGGCCTGTGGATCTGAACGGAAATGAGGCTGTGGATTTGTAGGAGGAACCCATTGGTAGTTCTGAAGTGCTGTGATGGTATGGGGAGTTTCATAAAACTACCACTAGTTCAGGCTGTAGACGGAAGCAGAGCCACTCAACACCGTCCACTACCGCTATCACAGGTGCTCATGTGCTGAGTGTGAGAACCCTGAGTACATACATAACTGACTCACAGACAGTTAATGTTATACCTAGTACCTCTGTGTGCAGTGGAAAGGGAGGGGTGCTACTAGACAGTATGCAGATCCCATGCTAGGGTTATAGCATGCTTACTCTATTCACTAGATCTAAATGCGCAAGGTAATACAACTCCAAAACCAAATGGCTAAACTACCGAGCGTACATGGTACACGCTGTGTCTATAATTCAATAGAAAGGGAAATAGCATACGTGTCCTCACTTTGTCTTGAGAGAATACGGTAATGGTTGATGTGATGAGGCAGATGTGATGAGGCAGATGTGATGAGGCAGGTGTGAGTGTGAAAATTTCATACTCCCACCTGCTCACACCTGTAAGAAATACTCTAAAACGATGTCATTTAATGACATCGTTTTAGAGTATTTCTTACGAATCATAGAGAATCCAGATGGATCTAGAACAGCCTCCTTATATGCTTGGAGTATAAATTAATAAATCATATAATGTTATAATGTTATATTATGGCAGCAGAGTAGAGCAGTATAATAAATGTTATATGACAAATAATATATCTGACCAGCCATATGAAAGTATGCCTTATATGTAATTGAACAACGGTAAATGATGGTCAGTGCTTCCATCTATAACAACACATGGTTGGTAGATCTCGTCATAGAAGTAGAGATGACCTATATTTATTAACACATAGCCACTGTCCGCCAGTTATTATCCTATAACCATGGTATTTCTGTTACTCACTCTCCGTTTGGCCTCGATGATCTCTGCATCCACACCGTGTGTGTTTCTATGAGCCAATGTTTGTGGCGATGCATTGTAGTGGTCAGCTGGTATGAGAACAAACGTCATGTAGGAATACTTCTCAGCCAGCCTAAGATAGAATGACATTTCCCATTTCTTGATATTTGTGTTGTCTATTATCACCACTTGTCTTCCTTCTTTACAGAACATCTCAGCTAGGAAAAATAATTTTTTTACATGAACCAGTGAGAATTTTAGCCATTTCTATGATGGTTTACTCACCTTTCTCATGGCAGTATTCATGAGCTTGTTTGAGCTGTTTTTGATCAAATCGGTATCTACCATTCCTTGAGAAATACTGATCTGCAGAGCAGATGCTGTCAGTGTGAAACATTTTCATCAAATGTTTGACAATTGTCGACTTTCCAGAGCCGGGCACACCACGCATCAGAAACATCACGTGTCCATCACCATCTAAAGCATTGCTACTGCCTTGAAAACAGCATCTGGACAGATTTTTTGAGTTGGTATCAATAAAAGTAAGAGGATATTGACGTACCATTTATATACTTAACTGATCTACCGACTGATATGTTCTCCAATACCAATCCGGATTCGTTAGTAAGAGAGAGGGACTCAATCTGTTGAGTGAGCTCATCTAGCTGATTATTTGCAGCCATCATTGACTCAGCTGACACCAAGCTATGCTGTGCTACCGACCAAATGGGAGTGGAGAATGTGTCTATCAGTCGTGAGCTGTAAATCACAAGTTCACAACGTCATGGCTACTAACTAACTAGCTAGCATTGCATAGTGATTGTGCAATGAGGCAGTACCGTTGCACGTATGTAAATAAATATGCGTCCTGAAATAAACATTAATAGCGAATGACAGAGTTGTTCTTTCTCACCTTCATCTACTTTCTACTGCTGTGGACAGAAGTATGCAAAACCATTCGCTACAATGTGTTTTCGACGTACTTCCCAACCAGAGACAAACATTCAGCTCGAGTTCTCCATTGTAACTAGCCTAAACAAGACGCGTACTACTACGAAATGGAGGAAATGATCAATCAACCAATCAAACTACTTATGTTTAGCGCGCTAATTTTTTAGCCTTTGCGGTTCAGTGCGTGTATATCGCATTGGACGTGTACGCAGCTGAGATCATTTCTGATCTGACGTTCACCATTAGGTGAGTTGCCTCTTGGTGACAGTAAAGCTACAGACGGGTACCTGCTACGTTTGACCGTTGCTTCATTGCATGTAGTATCATCATGTTGAGCTTGTATATGGGCCTCCAATTCCTAAGTTTGTAGAACTCAAAATTCAAATTGAGTATAATTGGATCAGAAAGCATACATGTTTTGATTTACCACATTGAATAAATTGCTCTCCTATCAGTGAGGTTGTCTTGTCATGCCAGGAACTAATAAAAACAAATGCTGTTATCATTTCCTATTGTTGCATGCCTTCATTGGCCTACGTGCATCACTGTGGAAAAGCACTGTACTGGGATGGGATATTGTGGGAAGTGGAGAGACCTAGTGTGGTAAGAATACCCCCATAAATAGACCTAGGGACATATACCTGCCTATCCATTTATTTACTTGAACTTTGAACCCCTAGCATCAGGAGAGCGTCAGAGCAGGGAGCTTAGGTCGCTGGTAAGAGTATGTATCCTCTCATTGTGCAAAACCATAATCAAGTTATACCGGGTGGGTTGTGTGTCTGTAAAGAAAGCGCTCTGTGTTTCAGGGTGATACTGCGTTATGGTGGACCATAGAGCTGAATAGATCCTAGTGGAAGTATCAACAGCGTGAGCAGCAGAAGAGTGTCACGTGGACATCCCATCGGCTATCCTACGTCTAGGGCTACATCCGATTGGCTATCCTACGTCTAGGGCCCTGGTATTGGTATTGACTTGTAAACTATGATAACAGACTCCTGTACTGTCGGAAATGTTGTGATACTCAAAGGTAGACCAGACCTTTACACATTGCACGAAAACCTTCTACGTTGCTGTATGACGTATGAGAAGATAACTCCTCATATCAAGTAAGTAAAGTTCAGTGTTTGGGTTGTAGATCGGAGAAGTAAATCCTGAGATTATGGAGGTGACATCCTCCCTTAGTTCAACCTGCCAATGGCCACACTAAAGAGATGACAACTTCTGTTCAGTACTGGTGGACTTGCCGAAGTGTAATGATGTCTACAGTAGATCAACACTGCGTTCTGTATATTTGGAATGGGCCCGTGAGGTTGGAATCGATGGGTGCTGTGTTCCTACTTTATAACCATATGTGATAGCATCAAACTTCAAAGGTAGTTCAGTTGGAATTTAATCAATTCATTGGTTGATGTAACTTTGTATGAAGTCACTGGGCGCTCCTATTGTAGTATCAGTCAGAGGGTAATCAACCAGGTAGGTAAGTCAACGCAGGTCAAAATTCCTCGATATATCATTGAGCGCACACAAATAGAGAGCTGGTTTATGCGTTCATTATCTAACAGCTGCTCCGCACTCTCCGCCTTCTCATTCGCAGATAAATCTATTCCGTATAAAGAGCAGCCACATAACTGCTGCTAACCATTGCATAGTGTGAGAGAGGGAGGAGACGTCTGTATGGAGTGTGAGTCGGTAAGTGATACACACGTACTCGCTGACTGTATGAAAACGTACTGGTGTGGCGCAATGTCAATGACAACAGTGTACTGTACAATTGGTTTCATAACTTTCAGCTGCTTATAGTCCCAGGTTTGCTACTCAGGCATTATTGCCTGCGGTGGAGGACACCAGACTACTTCCTCTAGTCAGATTTAGTAGAATTCCTACTGTTGGTTGTTGGTCTACGTTGAAGTATGGATTCGTTCACTATATGCTGCTTGCAGTGGTGCGATTCTCATGCTGTAGCCGCTGATAATTAAATTGGAGGCCCTTTGATGTGCCGCGCAGCAGTACGTATTACGAGTTGATACAGCCCACTATCCGCATGATAAAGCTTGGCTCTTGTTCTACAGCCAGCTGTTGATCAATCGCATCCCATCGCCAGTATGGCTGCTGGACACTGATGAAATTATTCATACATGTCTGAATATCTCTTTCTGTATGCCATTATATATAACATATATATAGCACGTCTGTGATAGTTTCTCTGATTTATATAACTCTAATATCATAGACATCTGCCCTGTACTGTCTATAGTCATCCTGAGTTAGTGCTGACTTCTTAGTTCATGGAAATTTCCAATAACATTTGCTATACATTAAACTATGGTGTCACTTACTGCCCATCGATATGAAGGAAAACACATATATTGTGTCAATTACTTCACATTTGGTGTGCCAGTACTCTGTAGTTGATTTTTTCACACATGCTGTGTACATAGAGGATGTATGTATCGTGTGATGTGTTGTGTTTTGTGTTGTGAGTTGCTGTATTGTTGCGTTGCACTGTGATGTTGTAGTGATGTTGTAGCACTATACTGTAATTGTGGTGTTGTTGAGTACCGTTGCACTATGGTGCTGTGTTACTTGTATAGAGAGCAGCAGTGCTGATCAGCTGCACTCACTCATCCCTGACTCATGCACTACGAGCACCCTAAGCCCTAACTAGCCTACAGGTCTCTCAGCTCCCTGTTCCACTGACTCCACCCCTTCCTATTAGCTGGATTAACTCCTACATCATGATTGAAAACTGCTCCTACCCTGAGTGTGTCTGATAAGGAATGAAAACATCTTCAGTGTCAGAAGCTGCTACAACATGTGCAGATAGCATGCGGTCATCTCTTGCCCCTGAGAGATAATCGTTTTGTTTACTTCTGTCTCTTGCGCCTACCAAAAAGGTGTATATATCTCATTCCCTGATTCGTCTACGGCCAGTGTGTGACAACTGTGATTAAAATAGCTGTCGAGGGCTCTTGACGTAAGTGCCTTGTCATCTGCTCTTTCACGCTCTCCCTCTTCTCACTCTGCTCTCTCCCCTCGCTTCTCCTCTCACTCCCTCGCTCTTCTCTGTCCTCTCGCTCCCCTCTCACACCTCTTCCCTCTCTCTCTCCTCTCACTCCTCTTCCCCCTCTCTCCCCACTTCTCTTCTTTTCTCCCTTCGCTCCCCCA
>ERZ1740065.613-NODE-613-length-19663-cov-4.329406_pt1 | contig 19663 bp, 22 predicted proteins | sample MGYA00581738_ERZ1740065 | MGnify/ENA primary metagenome ERZ1740065 (study PRJEB43018, sample SAMN04849749) | marine metagenome | isolation source: floating plastic debris | place: Pacific Ocean | collected 2008-09-01 | study: EMG produced TPA metagenomics assembly...
CCATCCAAAGGCACCAATGGACGCAATTCTGGCGGAATTACTGGAACCACTTTCATGATCATCCACTCCGGATTGTTCTCACGGTTCTGTTGTGACTCACGGAAGGCTTCCACCACCTGAAGACGTTTTAAGGCCTCAGTTTTTCGTTGCTTGGAAGTTTCAGTGTTTGCTTTGTGACGCAACTCGTAGGAAAGTTGTTCCAAATCGATACGTGAAAGCAAATCAATCAAACATTCTGCACCCATTTTAGCAATGAACTTGTTTGGGTCAGAATCTTCCAGGTACTGGTTTTCTTGAGGAATGGATTCTAAAATGTTCAAGTACTCTTCTTCAGTCAAGAAATCCATTTTGTTGATTTCCTCACCTTCAGGTCCTTTAGCAATACCCGGTTGGATAACAACATATCTTTCGTAGTAGATAATCATGTCCAACTTTTTGGAAGGCAATCCCAAAAGGTATCCAATTTTATTGGGCAGCGAACGGAAATACCAGATGTGTGCCACAGGCACTACTAAATTGATATGTCCTACTCGGTCCCTACGTACCTTTTTCTCGGTAACCTCAACCCCACAACGGTCGCAAACAATACCGCGGTAGCGAATACGCTTGTACTTTCCACAAGCACATTCGTAGTCTTTTACCGGGCCAAAAATTCGCTCACAAAACAAGCCATCGCGCTCAGGTTTGTGCGTACGGTAGTTAATGGTCTCAGGCTTCAATACCTCTCCTCGGGATTCAGCCAAGATAGCTTCTGGAGAAGCCAAACCGATGGAGATTTTATCAAACCTTTTTGGTACGTTATTATCTTTAATTCTAGCCATTTGTATATGGAAATAAAATAATTAAAACTGTATTCTAGTGTTCTACTCTTCCAATCGGATATCCAAGCCCAAACCTTTCAGTTCGTGCATCAATACGTTGAAAGATTCTGGCAATCCAGGTTCTGGCATGGTCTCACCTTTTACGATGGACTCATAGGTCTTCGCGCGTCCAATAACATCATCAGACTTCACGGTCAAGATTTCACGTAGGGTAGATGAAGCACCGTATGCTTCAAGCGCCCACACTTCCATTTCCCCGAAACGCTGACCACCAAACTGGGCTTTACCACCTAACGGTTGTTGCGTAATCAAAGAGTATGGTCCAATTGACCTTGCATGCATCTTATCGTCCACCATGTGGCCCAATTTCAGCATGTAGATGACCCCAACGGTAGCGGCTTGGTCAAAACGTTGACCGGTACCACCATCATAAAGGTAGGTATGTCCAAATCTTGGAACACCTGCTTCATCGGTAAGTGCATTAATCTGGTCCAGTGTAGCTCCATCGAAAATTGGCGTACCGTATTTTCTACCCAATTTCTGTCCGGCCCAACCCAAAACGGTTTCATAAATCTGACCAATGTTCATACGAGAAGGTACCCCTAGCGGATTCAATACGATATCCACTGGTGTTCCATCTTCCAAGAAAGGCATATCTTCTTGACGAACGATTCGTGCCACGATACCTTTGTTACCGTGACGTCCTGCCATTTTATCACCTACTTTCAGCTTACGCTTTTTGGCAATATACACCTTGGCCAACTTCATGATACCTGCTGGTAACTCATCCCCTACAGAGATGGTGAACTTGTCACGTCTTAGGTTACCTTGAATATCGTTCAACTTGATTTTGTAGTTGTGGAGCAAATCGGCAACAAGCACGTTAGTCTTGTCATCGGTGGTCCAACTGCCACTAATCAAGTGCGCGAAGTCATCAACGGAATTCAACATTTTCACAGTGTACTTTTTCCCTTTCGGCAAAACTTCTTCGCCCAAATCGTTCATTACACCTTGTGATGTTTTACCGCTTACCAGACCGAACAACTTCTCAACTAAGATGTCCTTCAGCTGCTGGAACTTCACTTCATAATCCATTTCCAATCTGGAAATAGCTTCTTTATCTTCAGAACGCTTACGCTTGTCTTTGATGGAACGTGAGAACAATTTCTTGTCTATCACAACTCCTCGCAAGGATGGAGAAGCTTTCAAAGAAGCATCTTTAACATCCCCTGCCTTGTCACCAAATATGGCACGCAATAGTTTTTCTTCAGGTGTTGGGTCAGACTCCCCTTTCGGTGTAATCTTACCAATCAGAATATCACCAGGCTTCACTTCTGCTCCGATGCGAATCATACCGTACTCGTCCAAATCCTTGGTCGCTTCTTCCGAAACGTTAGGAATATCGTTGGTCAATTCTTCAGCACCTAGTTTAGTGTCACGAACTTCCAAGGCATACTCGTCGATATGGATAGAGGTGAAAATATCTTCACGAACTACTTTCTCGGAGATTACAATCGCATCCTCGAAGTTGTATCCTTTCCAAGGCATGAAAGCTACTTTCATGTTACGACCCAAAGCCAATTCTCCGGCTTGTGTCGCGTACCCTTCACAAAGTACCTGTCCTTTTTTCACCTTGTCCCCTTTTCTAACGATAGGCTTCAAGTTGATGGAAGTTCCTTGGTTGGTTTTTCTGAATTTCACCAAGCTATAGGTCTTGGTATCTTCTTCAAAACTTACAAGTCGCTCTTCTTCTGTTCGGTCGTATCGGATGGTGATTTTCTCAGCATCCACGTATTCAGCAACCCCGTCACGCTCTGCATTAATCAAAACACGTGAGTCAGTGGCAACTTGTCTTTCCAAACCAGTACCCACAATTGGTGAATCAGGACGCAATAATGGAACGGCCTGACGCATCATGTTCGACCCCATCAAGGCACGGTTTGCATCATCATGCTCCAAGAAAGGAATCAAAGAAGCTGAAATGGATGCAATTTGGTTAGGAGCGACATCCGTGTAGTTTACCTCTCCTGGGTCAACCACTGGGAAATCACCTTCCTCGCGCGCAATTACTTTATCGGAATCAATCTGTCCATCATCTTTCATTGGAATGTTAGCCTGGGCTATTTTCATTCCTTCTTCTTCCTCTGCGCTCAGATAAGTAAATTCTTTCGTATTCACTTTACCATTCTCCACCTTTCTATATGGTGTTTCCAAGAAGCCCATTGGGTTCACCTTGGCGAAAACTCCCAAAGAAGATATCAAACCAATGTTTGGACCTTCAGGCGTTTCAATCGGACAAAGTCTACCGTAATGGGTATAGTGTACGTCACGTACCTCAAAACCAGCTCTTTCACGAGAAAGACCTCCTGGCCCTAAAGCAGACAACCTTCTTTTATGGGTAATCTCTGCCAACGGATTCGTTTGATCCATGAACTGAGACAACTGATTCGTACCGAAGAAAGAATTGATAACCGAAGAAAGCGTCTTCGCATTAATCAAGTCAATCGGAGTAAATACCTCGTTATCCCTTACGTTCATACGCTCACGAATGGTACGCGCCATACGGGCTAGACCAACACCAAACTGAGAGGACAACTGTTCTCCAACAGTTCTAACCCGACGGTTTGACAAGTGGTCGATATCATCAATCTCCGCTTTCGAGTTGATCAACTCGATAAGGTACTTGATGATAGTAATGATATCTTCTTTGGTCAAGACTTCTTTGTCCATTCCGATATCAAGGCCCAACTTTTTGTTCATTCGATAACGACCTACTTCTCCCAAGCTATAGCGTTGGTCAGAGAAGAAAAGCTTGTCGATGATACCACGTGCGGTTTCTTCATCGGGCGGCTCAGCATTACGCAATTGGCGGTAAATATGTTCAACCGCTTCTTTCTCCGAGTTGGTCGGGTCTTTTTGAAGCGTATTATGGATAATACCGTAATCAGACTGTGCATGGTTCTCTTTGTGGAGCAGGATGGTTTTTACATCTGCATCCAATATTTCGTCTACGTGTTCTTTTTCAAGCACAGTGTCACGGTCCAAAATGATTTCGTTTCTTTCGATGGAAACTACCTCACCGGTATCTTCATCCACGAAATCTTCATGCCATGTATTCAATACCCTTGCGGCAAGCTTTCTACCCAATACTTTTTTGAGTCCTGCTTTTGACACTTTTACTTCTTCGGAAAGGTCAAAGATTTCCAAGATATCTTTATCCCTTTCGTATCCGATGGCTCTGAAAAGTGTGGTTACGGGTAATTATTTCTTTCTATCGATATAAGCGTACATCACCCCGTTAATGTCGGTGGCGAATTCAATCCAAGCCCCTTTGAATGGGATTACCCTGGCTGAATATAGCTTGGTTCCATTGGCGTGGAAGGATTGTCCGAAGAACACCCCTGGTGAACGGTGCAATTGTGAAACTACAACTCGCTCTGCCCCGTTGATGACAAAAGTACCACTAGGAGTCATGTAAGGGATGGTTCCCAAATACACATCTTGAACAATGGTTTCAAAATCTTCGTGTTCTGGGTCGGTACAGTACAATTTCAAGCGCGCCTTTAGGGGAACGCTATACGTTAGTCCTCTTTCGATACACTCTTGGATGGAGTATCGTGGGGGATCAATGAAATAGTCCAAAAACTCGAGAACGAATTGGTTTCGAGTGTCGGTAATGGGAAAGTTCTCCATGAAGGTGTTGTACAAACCTTCGTTGCCTCTCTCATCGGATTTTGTTTCAAGTTGGAAAAAGTCTTGGAACGACTTAATCTGGATGTCCAAGAAATCCGGATATTCCGGTATGTTCTTAGCGGATGCGAAGTTTACTCTTTCAGTCTGATTAGTGAACATCAATGGACAAATATTTGATCATGAATAAATAGGGTTGGTGTATGGCTCTATACACGCCTCATTAAATAGGCTAAGGTCTAATCCGCCAGAGGCGGAAAAGACCTTTAAAAACCTGTATGGTAAAAGCTATTATTTAAGCTCAACTTCTGCTCCTGCTTCTTCCAAAGATTTTTTGATACCTTCTGCTTCGTCTTTAGCAACTCCTTCTTTAACAGCTTTAGGAGCACTATCAACAATCTCTTTAGCATCTTTCAATCCAAGTCCAGTAAGTTCCTTAACCAATTTTACTACAGCTAGTTTAGAACCACCTGGAGCTTTAAGGATTACGTCGAACTCTGATTTTTCCTCAGCAGCATCTTCACCACCGCCAGCAGCAGCACCTCCACCAGCAACTGCAACTGCGGCAGCAGCAGGCTCGATACCGTACTCTTCTTTTAGGATGTCGGCCAACTCATTAACCTCTTTTACGGTAAGGTTAACCAACTGTTCTGCAAAATCTTTTAAATCTGCCATTTTTCTATCGTTTAATCAAATTTGTAAAATATACTTAGTAATTGTGCGCGAATTATTTTTCAGAAAGGGTCTTCAAGATACCAGCTAATTTACCGCCTCCGGATTTCAAACCAGAAATAACGTTTTTGGCAGGGGATTGTAACAATCCGATGATATCTCCAATAACTTCCTCTTTGGACTTGATGTTTACCAAGGCCTCCAAGTTTTCATCCCCAACGTAAACGGCTTCTTCAATGAAAGCACCTTTCAAAAGGGGTCTATCGGATTTCTTTCTGAAGTTTTTGATAAGTGTTGCTGGTGCGTTTCCTGTTTCGGAAAGCATCAAAGAGGTGTTCCCCTTCAATACTTCAGGAAGCTCACCAAACTCCTTATCAGAAGCTTCCATTGCTTTTGCAAGCAAGGTATTTTTTACAACCGCCAATTTAATATTGGCTTTGAAACATGCTCTTCTCAAGTTAGAAGTTGTTGTTGCATCCAACCCTGAAATATCAGCCAAATAGATATTGGCATTTTCAGCCAGTTGAGCCGTCAAATCTTCTATTACTACTGCTTTTTCTTCTCGTGTCATAGATGTACGTTTTAACTGCCCTAGGCTTAAACTGCTTTAGGATCTAGTGCAACACTTGGGCTCATGGTAGTAGACATGTATATACTTTTCATGTATACTCCTTTCGCCGCTGCAGGTTTCAATTTGTTCAATGTATCGATAAGCTCTTTTGCATTTCCAGCGATTTTATCGGCAGAAAAAGAAGCTTTTCCGATGGCGGCATGTACGATTCCAGTTTTGTCCACTTTAAAATCGATTTTACCACCTTTTACATCTTTCACGGCTTTGGCAACATCCATGGTTACCGTACCGGTTTTTGGATTAGGCATTAAACCTCTTGGTCCTAAAACTCTTCCTAAGGGTCCAAGTTTTCCCATAACGCTCGGCATGGTGATGATGACATCAACATCGGTCCAACCGCCTTTGATTTTATCCAAATATTCGTCCAACCCTACGAAGTCAGCTCCGGCTTCTGTTGCTTCGGCTTCCTTGTCTGGAGTCACTAACGCTAAAACTTTTACCTCTTTACCGGTACCGTGTGGCAATGTTACCACACCACGAACCATTTGATTTGCCTTACGAGGGTCAACACCCAAACGTACAGCAAGGTCTACAGAGGCATCAAATTTTACGTTGGTAATTTCTTTTACTAAAGCAGAAGCTTCATCCAAAGAATAGAGTTTGTTACGATCTATTTTAGCGTGCGCTTCTTTTTGCTTTTTTGTCAATCTTGCCATTGTAAAGTCTTTACGATGTTAAAAAGGTTTAGGTCCAGATACTTTCAGTCCCATAGATCTTGCTGTACCTGCAACCATTTTCATGGCTGATTCCACGGTAAAAGCATTCAAATCCACCATTTTATCTTCGGCGATATTTTTTACTTGATCCCAGGTTACTGAACCGGATTTTACCCTATTGGGTTCTCCAGATCCTTTTTTAATTTTCGCTGCTTCCATCAATTGAACCGCCGCTGGTGGAGTCTTTACAACAAATTCGAAAGACTTGTCTTTATAAACGGTGATAACCACAGGTAAAACTTTACCCGGTTTGTCTTGGGTTCTTGCATTAAACTGCTTGCAGAACTCCATGATGTTAACACCGGCAGCACCTAAGGCGGGTCCAACCGGTGGCGATGGATTCGCAGCACCTCCCCTAACTTGTAGTTTAACTACCTTATCTACTTCTTTTGCCATTGTTTCTGATTAATAATGAAAGCGTGTCAATTGGAAGCAACACAACTTTACGATATTGTAACAGCTCTTTTATATTAGAAATTGGATTTAAGATTCAAGACGCTAGACCTGTACTTAACATTTCAACTGCCTAAAAGCTCTCGTCTCTTTAATCCAACAATCCATTTACACTTTTTCAACCTGCATATAGCTCAATTCCAATGGTGTTTTTCTTCCGAAAATCTTCACCATTACTTCAAGCTTCCGCTTCTCTTCATTGATTTTTTCAACTGTTCCGTTAAAACCGTTGAAAGGTCCATCAATTACCTTCACCGTTTCGCCCAAGATGAATGGAATAGCAACATTATCTGTATTCACAGCCAACTCATCCACTTTACCGAGCATACGGTTCACCTCAGATTTACGCAATGGAACAGGGTCGCCGCCTTTGGTTTCCCCTAAAAAACCAATCACGTTGGTGATAGATCGAATAATATGAATCATTTCACCACCAAGGTTTGCCTTAATCATAATGTATCCAGGAAAGTAAACCCGTTCTTTGTTGATTTTCTTTCCATTCCGGATTTGCACTACTTTTTCAGTAGGTACTAAAACATCTTCCAAGTAATCTCCAAAACCATTGCGCTCCACCTCACTTTCGATGTAACCTTTGATTTTGTTTTCTTGTCCGCTCACCGCTCGGACCACATACCATTTTTTCTCTAGCACTTCCGACATTACGAACTATCCTATTACGTTATCAAAATACAGGGTAATCAATTTGCTGAACAAAGAGTCAACTCCCCAAGTAGCCAAAGCAAACAAAATGGAAAAGACCGCAACAACGACCATTAGATTTGATGCCTTCTCTCGGCTTAGCCAAGTGACATTATTCTTTAGTTCTTCAAATGATTCCTTTACGTATGTCAACATAACAGCTCCTGTATTTTCTTGCATGCTTCGACGCTGCTCAGCACAAGCTTCGTAGAGACTCGCATGCTTTCTAAATCTTCGCACGGGAGGAGAGACTCGAACTCCCGACACCTGGTTTTGGAGACCAGTGCTCTACCAACTGAGCTACACCCGTTTATATTTACACTGAAAGGTATCCCGCCTGAGCGGAACACCCTTTAGTGCAATACTATGTTTATACTCTAAAAATTAATCTAGAATTTCAGTAACCTGACCAGCACCTACTGTTCTACCACCTTCACGAATCGCGAAACGTAGTCCAACACTCAATGCAATAGGCTGAATCAAATCAACCGTAATAGTAAGGTTGTCACCAGGCATAACCATCTCAACTCCATCAGGAAGGTTGATGTTACCTGTTACGTCTGTAGTTCTTACGTAGAACTGAGGACGGTAGTTGTTATGGAATGGAGTGTGACGACCACCTTCTTCTTTCTTAAGGATATATACCTCAGCTTTGAATTTAGCGTGTGGTGTTACAGAACCAGGCTTACAGATAACCATACCTCTTTTGATATCGGATTTTTCAATACCTCTCAAAAGGATACCTACGTTATCTCCCGCTTCACCTCTATCCAAAATCTTACGGAACATCTCTACACCAGTAATAGTAGAAGCCAATTTCTCAGCACCCATACCAATGATATCAACAGCATCACCAGTGTTGGCAACACCTGTCTCAATACGACCTGTTGCAACAGTACCACGACCAGTAATGGTGAATACGTCTTCAACTGGCATCAAGAAATCCTTATCGATATCTCTTTTTGGAAGCTCAATCCACTCATCAACTGCTGCCATCAATTCCATAACAGTGTCGACCCATTTTTGCTCACCGTTCAAAGCACCAAGTGCAGAACCGGCAATAACAGGACCATTGTCACCATCGTACTCATAGAAAGAAAGCAATTCTCTTACCTCCATTTCAACCAATTCCAAAAGTTCGTCATCATCCACCATGTCAACTTTGTTCAAGAAGACAACAATACGTGGAATACCCACCTGACGACCCAATAGGATGTGCTCTCTAGTTTGTGGCATAGGACCATCAGTAGCAGCAACAACCAAAATAGCACCGTCCATCTGGGCAGCACCTGTAACCATGTTCTTTACGTAATCCGCGTGACCAGGACAGTCAACGTGTGCGTAATGACGGTTTTCAGTTTGATATTCAACGTGCGACGTATTAATAGTAATACCTCTTTCTTTTTCTTCTGGAGCGTTGTCGATAGAATCGAAGCTTCTAAGCTCAGAAAGACCAGCATTGGCCAAAACCGTTGTAATAGCGGCAGTCAAAGTTGTCTTACCGTGGTCAACGTGTCCAATAGTACCAATATTTAAGTGTGGTTTGGAACGATCAAAAGTTTCCTTTGCCATTTTAAATGATTTTAATCTTAGTTTATATTAGTGTACAAATCGTTTTTGAGCCAATGACGGGATTTGAACCCGTGACCTCTTCCTTACCAAGGAAACGCTCTACCCCTGAGCTACACCGGCTTAATGGGTCTTACAGGGTTTTGCGTTTTGCATGCGGTTTGACCGTACGAGTCAAACGTTACACCCTCACTTGATATCCTTCAAGTTTAGAGCGGGAGACCGGGTTCGAACCGGCGACATTCAGCTTGGAAGGCTGACGCTCTACCAACTGAGCTACTCCCGCATTGAAACCTATTATTATGTAAGAACTTCTTCGCTTCACTTCAAAAGCCCTCGTGGGGAGAGCAGGATTCGAACCTGCGAAGGTAAAAACCAACAGATTTACAGTCTGTCCTCGTTGGCCGCTTGAGTATCTCCCCGCCTTATTTTCAGTACTTTAAGAGCCGGTAGAGGGACTCGAACCCACGACCTGCTGATTACAAATCAGCTGCTCTAGCCAGCTGAGCTATACCGGCCTATACCGCCTTTTTTAACCATAAAAAAGCCCGTTATTTCTAACGGACTGCAAATGTATAGATTTATTTTTTTAATCAAAATAAATTTAAAAAAATTTTCCCTAGGCTTTAGCCCTCATTTTTTCCTTCTTTTTTACCAATTGACGCTCCAAAGAATTACAGGCAGAATCCACCGCCTCTTCAAAGGTTTTGCACTGTTTCTTTACAATAAAAACATCTCTTGGGACCAATACCTTAATTTCCACAATCTTATTCTCTTTCGCGCTGGTATTGTCCACCTTTAAATGAACGTCAGCACTGATTACCTTATCATAGAACAAATCCAACTTGTCCATTCTTTTTTGAATAAAGTCGATGAGCTTGCCGTCCGCAACAAAATTGACAGATTGTGCATTTACTTTCATATGGTCTTAGTTTTTAGGCGTCGCCCGATAGCGACAAGGTTTAACTTTGCAAGAAACTACTTCTTGCCTCTGGGATGGGCCTTAGCATGTATCTTTTTCAGCTCGGCGATACTATTGTGGGTATACACCTGGGTGGATGCTAAACTCGCATGGCCCAATAGTTCTTTCACAGCATTAAGGTCAGCTCCCCTATTCAACAAATGTGTTGCAAAGGTGTGCCTCAAGATGTGAGGGCTTTTTTTCACCTTAGGGGATATCATACTAAAATACTTATTAATGACCCGATAAACAAGTGTTTCATAAATTTTACCTCCCTTCTCCGTTAAGAAAAGAAACGGTTGTTCCGGACTATTTTGTACCATCTCCCTTTTAATCCTGTATGCTTCTAGGGCTTCGACAACCTCAGGTATTAGCGGCACAATACGTTCCTTATTGCGTTTTCCCAAAACTTTAAGCAATCCAGTGTTAGTATCAATGTCAGCGTCCTTTAGGTTGACTAATTCCGCACGTCGTATACCGGTGGAGTAAAGAATTGTTATAATAAGTCTATCGCGGCATCCCACAAAATCATTTCCAAAGGGAAAATCCGCCAACACCTTTTCCATCTCATTTTCAGAGAAAGGTACTTCCAGCAGCTTTTGGGTTTTCAGTGCTTTATGCTTTTGTAAGGGGGAGGTTTCTATCGCTTTTATTTTAACCAAAAACTTGTAATACGCCTTTAGCGATGATATTTTCCTATTGATTGAAGTATTCGATACGCCCTCGGCGGATAAGCTCACTATCCATCCGCGAATCAAGCTGTAGGGAACATCATCGATGTCTTTTGTATCATGTTGTGCTATGCAGTATTCGACAAAAGACCCAATATCCGATTCATAAGCACCGACAGTGTGTTTGGAGTAATTCTTCTCGTATTGAAGATATTCTATGAATGCAGATAAAGACATTACCTAAAGGTACCTAATGCAATTGATATAAAAAGAAAACCTCCCGCTTCTGCATGAAACGGGAGGTTTAATATATTTTGATAATAGAGCTTTATATCTCTTCGCTATCTCGAAGGCCTTGTATATACTCGGCTTTTTGAATTTCCGCTCTCCTTTTAACAGAGGGTTTCGTATACTGCTGTCGTTTTCTCAACTGACGCATTGTGCCTGTTTTATCGAACTTTCGCTTGAATCGCTTCAAAGCTCTATCTATATTTTCTCCTTCTTTTACTGGTATTATTAACATAGACTACAACCTCCTTTCTTTTGGCATTAAAGGTGCAAAGATACACCTTTTTTAATGTCACCCAAACAAAATCAACTTTGTACTACTTGGGCATATTCTTTTTTGTCAATCATCAATTTGGCCAAGATTTCTTTTAGGATTTCTGAAGTTCCTCCACCAATTCGACCCAATCGACTATCTCGTAACATCCGCGCTAGAGGATATTCTTCCATATAACCATAACCTCCTAACATTTGCAAGCAACCATCAATGACTTTATCTGCCATTTTAGTGCACATCATTTTGGAAATTGTTGCTTCCTTTACTGCATACTTGCCTTCTTCCAGAAGTTGCGCAACCGTATAATTATACGCTTTGCAAACTTCCATTTCGGCTGTTAGCTCCACCATGGTATGTCGCAGGGCCTGGAAATCAGTTAATGATTTTCCGAAAGCGGTACGCTCTTTCATGTATGACATGGTATACTCCAAAGCATATTCTGCACGGGCATGGGCATTAACCCCCATAACCAAGCGCTCCAAATCAAAATGCTGCATGATGTAGGCGAAACCCATGTTTTCTTCACCCATGCGATTGCATTCTGGAATACGAACGTTATCAAAAGACAACTCTGCTGTATCCGAAGCACGCCATCCCAACTTATCCAATTTCGTTGCTGAAATCCCAGGAGTATCTTTATCCAAAAGGAAAATACTGATGCCTTTATTCCCAGATTCTGGGGTGGTTTTCGCGGCAATCACCAAATAGTCGCAATAATAGCCATTGGTAATAAAGGTTTTGGAACCGTTGATAACATAAGTATCCGCTTCTTTGACCGCAGTAGTGCGCATACCTGCCACATCAGACCCGCCAAAAGGTTCCGTAATTCCCAAACAACCTATTTTTTCACCCAAAATACTTGGGGTGAGGTATTCATTTTTTATACGTTCATCACCTTCCGCATTCAGGTGAGTCATGGCTAGATACGCATGCGCCCAAATTGCCGCAGCAAAACCTCCGGAATTGACACGCTGTAATTCTTCCAACAAAATCACAGAGTAGAAAAAATCCAATTCCAATCCGCCATATGCTTCCGGATAAGGCAATCCGAAATACCCCATTTCGCCAAACTTGGTCCAAATGGAACGGTCGATTTTACCTGATTTTTCCCATTCATCTACATACGGAACCACTTCCTTTTGAAGGAAGTCTCTCAAACTCTCTCTAAAAAGCCTGTGTTCTTCGTTAAAATAAGCATCACCCATAGCTGAAACTAGTCTTTCTTTAGGGACAAATATAATCCAATTCTAGTAATCTTATCTGTTGGAAAACCTTCTACAGCCTTTAAATCCTCTAGGGATTTAATACCTTGTGTTTCCCGATAGATTACAATATTTTCTGCAACATTCCATCGAATATAAACCAAGGAAGCCAACTCCTCAACACTAGCTGAAAGCACGTTGATTTTTTCAATCCTTGGCACTTTTATCACCTGAAAACGCTTCAAGGTTATTTCAACCGTTATAGAATCCAACCCATATACATCATAGAGTTGCTCGTTAGCCAAAAAGCCGCCCAAACCTCCTCGAAACATGACACTTCTGACAGACAACTTTTCCCCAATACCATACACGGCTTTCAATTCCATAGCCGTAGCAGAATTCAAGTCTTTGACACGTGCTTCCTTTTTTGAAGGGAACTCTTGAGTGTAGATTGTTTTTTGTTGGTCATAATTGGTTTGTTTGAATTTGAAATAGGGTTGCAATTCGGTCAGGAGGGAATCCGAAACTTGTGTCACTTCCTGAAACTGAGCAGCAGATTGGATGTATTTTCCCGTTTTTCTATATGCAAACAACCTATCGATTTCTTCGGGCGAAATGCCTAGAGTATACGCTTTGAAATCGGATAAGTAATTCGGATTGAATGGATATATTGCAGTCTTGCGTTGTTGAATGACTGCCTTTTTCATGCTATCCAATTCGATTAGTAGTGCAGCATCCATCAAGCTCACTTCGTTATCTTGCCTTGGAACCCTGTCAGCAATAAAAACCAGACCCTGAAGCACCACCAAAATAATAGCCAAATAAAGGGTCCCGCGTTGTTCTTGTTTGTTAAATGAAAAGAAGGAACCCACTAACGCTTTGCTGAATGATTTTATGCTTTTGAGGCTATGATGGCGTCTAAGTAACGTCGAAGTTGTTTCTTCACTTCTGGGAATAAGAAATACAAACCGACCATATTAGGGAATACCATGGCAAAAATCATCGCATCAGAGAAAGCCCAGATAGAATCCATACTGGCGGCAGCACCGATAACGACAAAGGTCAAAAACAAAAGTTTATAGACTAAATCCATACGTTTCCCTCTTCCGAAAAGAAACTTCCAAGACTGTAGGCCATAGTAAGACCAAGAAATCATTGTAGAAACTGCAAACAGTACAACGGCAATCGTTAAAAATACATTGGAATAAGGAATGTATTGCGCAAAGGCTTGTGAAGTAATTCCTGCTCCTTCATAGGCAACACCATCAATGAACACCGCGCCAGAACCGTCGCCTCCATATTCAAATACACCTCCAAAGTTGAAGATTATAATGACTAAAGCGGTCATAGTACAAATCACAACGGTATCAATAAAAGGTTCAAGCAATGCCACCAAACCTTCAGAAGCAGAATATTTTGTTTTTACTGCGGAGTGGGCGATGGAGGCCGAACCTGCACCTGCCTCGTTGGAGAACGCCGCTCTACGGAATCCAACCAATAACACACCAATAACACCTCCAACACCAATAGCAGTTGGATTGAATGCTTCTTTAACGATTAGACCGATAGCATCATCAATTAGAGAGAAGTTTCCAAAGATGATGTACAAACAAGCCACAATATATAATAACGCCATAAAAGGCACCACTTTCTCCGTAACCGAAGCGATTCGCTTGATACCTCCAATAATAATGACTCCTACCAACAAAGCATGTACTCATCCGATAATAGTCCCTGCCATGGCACTATCCCATCCAAACAGCTCTTTGACCACAATAGTGGCCTGGTTGGATTGAGCAGCGTTTCCACCGCCAAAAGAACCACCGATACAAAATACCGCGAACAAGGCTGCGGCAACTTTTCCTAATGTGACGAACCCCTTGTTCTTTAAACCACGGCTTATGTAGTACATTGGTCCGCCATAAACGGTACCAGATGCATCAACATCACGATATTGTACTCCCAGCGTACATTCCACAAACTTGGTAGACATCCCTAGTAATCCACAGACAATCATCCAAAAGGTTGCTCCAGGACCGCCTAAAGCGATAGCCAATGCCACCCCTGCAATGTTTCCGTTACCCACAGTACCTGACACTGCCGTTGCCAAGGCTTGGAAGTGACTCACCTCGCCTTCTTGGCTTTCATCACGAATCGTATCGGGTAAATCACCGTCAACAATATTAACCTCCGCTTTCTCAACGCCATGTCCAGCTGCTCCCTCTAAAGCATCGTATTTACCTCGAACCACATTAATGGCCGTCCAGAAAAGACGAATGTTTGGAAATCCAAAATAAAGGGTAAAAAACAAGGCACTTCCTACCAACAAAATCAGTACAAATGGCGTACCCATGATATCAAAAAAGATAACCGTATTGAAAAAATCAGATACTGGCTTGAAGGCTTGGTCTATCTTTTGGTCTAGACCAATTTCTTCAGTTTCTTGTGCTATGGTAATAAGGGGAAGTAGTAGAGTGAAAATCGCGAGAAGTCTGCGCTTCATAATCAAAGGTTTGGTTTGTTAATTGGATGTTAAGCGGTCAATATCCAAAAAAAAATCAACGCAATCAAATATTGGGGTTGTTAAACTAACCTATCTTGAACATTTGGTTCAGTTTTCGAATTTGCTCGGGTCGGCCCAACACTATGACTTTTCCTTTGGGTTGCAATTCAAGGTCTGCTTCGGGGTTGATAATGTAGTTGCCATCTGGCTCAATGTAGCCGATTATGGTACAACCCGTCCGTTTTCGCAAGTCCAAATCCCGAAGGGAATTACAAGGCATTTGATTGGTGAAATCTTCAATTTCGACCTCTTCAAGGTTGGTGGTATGTTCACCTTCAATGGACAACTGGTCCATAAATGTAATCAGGTCAGGCATAACGACTAAAGAAGCCATGTGGTCACCGCCAATTTTATCGGGCATGATAACCTTGTTTGCACCGGCGAATCGTAATTTTTTGATAGAAGTAACTTCCGAAGCCCGGCTAATGATAAAGAGCTTTAGGTTCAGCTGTCGCGCAGAAAGCACCACAAATAAATTGGTTGCATCATCCGGAACGGCTGTAATCAAATACTGTGCACGTTGGATGCCCGCCATCAAAAGCGTCTCATCTTCATTGGCATCTCCTTCTATAAAAAGTGCTTCGTTTTCATGTCGCTCAATGATTTCTTTATTCTTTTCGATGACCACAAACGGTTTGTTGTAGGCTTTCAAACGTTCCGCGGCCTGTTTTCCGTTTCTTCCAAAACCGCAGACCACCACATGATTGTCCAAGGCATCGATTTTTTTCTTCACTTTCTTCTTTTTAAGGGTTTGCAGGGAATTGCGTCCTAACAAGTATTCCGTTACCACTGAAATAGCATAACCAAAAATGAAAACACTGGTGACTATTAAAAATACAGTAAAAATCTGGGTATGGGCATCCAAGGGTTTGACCTCAGCAAAGCCAACAGTAGTTACCGTGATTATGGTCATGTATACCGCCTCAATCCACGTAAAATCTCCTAAAATACGATAACCCAAAACCCCAAATACCAACACTAGAACCATTAGGGTCAAGGCAGTTACGATTCGTGAGCGGAACAGTTTTACCATATTAAAGGTCGAAAACAGAAGTTCTTTTGGTATAAATCAGGTCTTTAATACGCAACCAGAAGGCAATGAAAAGATATAGGGCAAAACCAAAACCCAAGGTGGCAAAAGTGAGGTAAATAAAGGTTATCCGCACTACACGAACACGGATTCCCATTCGGTCTCCGATTCTGCGGCATACCTCAAAACCACGTTTTTGTAAATAATACAATAGCTCGTACATCCCCTTCATGTGTTAAAATTATGGGTTTTGATTCAATAAATGCGTGCCAACCGCACATTGAAGACACTTTTTCTGTGTGCAGTACTGTTTGTACAATTGTATTCTAGCCTGAGTTTGAAATGCATCTTTGGATGACAATCCAATGGACTCGAAATTCTCTACGACGGTATTCTTTTCCGGAGAGAGTTGTCTAAGGATTTCTATTAGCGCTTGGGATGGTTCTGTTCCGAAATGCCTGTCATAACAAAACTTCAAAGGCACAATGGCATTGATAATTAGAAGGTCAACAAACTGATTGGATACGCGTTTCACGCGCTGCTTTGAAACCTTGTTGAAGGTAAAATGGGTTTCCCAGAAAGGTGCCGTTTGCACTTTCAATATTCTCCGATACTCCGCTACGCCGTTGCAAGTCATAAGAGTTTGAAAAAGACTTTCATGTTCATGATACAGACGGGCCAATTGGGATAATCGGATGGTGGGGAAGTTCCTTGGGCGCATTCCAAAAAAAGCAGGCACCTCCTTGAAGTGCGGTAAGGAAAACTTCTGCTTCTGGTATTCATATTCCTTTTTCAGACTTGTATGATAGGGCTCAAGACAATCCTCCTCTGCCAAAAGACCAAAATGTCCAAAGAAGAGACTCTCGAGAACTATAGAATCCCCTCGGAGCTTGCGGACTACAGAAAAATCCAGCTCCTGCGCTCGGTCAAAGAAGAAACTACTATTGACCTTAGTTCCGAAACTTCGGCAAAGCATGGTAAATAGCACACGCTCCCAATCATTTTGATTTTGATTCAGGTGTTCTTGAATGATTTCCGCTTTTTGTTCCAAGCGTTCAATGTACAAGCGCTCCTCCCAGAACTTCCAATGTATTTCAGGGAAGGCCGAAATATCTTTTTCACAAGATATAAAGCGGGTTGGAGGATGTTGAATTAAATTTTTATAGGAATCCAACAGATCCGTAGACACATATTCCTTGAGTTCTAGAGTAGGGATTTCCGTATTGTCTTTTCGAAAAATGGAAATGTCATCTTCCCAAACCACATGCAAGATGACATTATCGTAGTTTTTATCAGACTCGTGGCGGTGTTGGTACCAGTCCGAAGCTTTGATATGGATTTCAACATTGCCTGCCCATTGCTGTCCGCCAATGGTGATGCGCGCATTGAAAAAATCAGGACCTGCCAAGGTATTCAGTTGGCCAGGAGCAACAACCTGGACTGCTTCACCTTTGGTGGTCTTTATCGAGGTCGGGAATTTTTGATATTGCCAAACATAAGACAATAGGTCCTCTCGCATGATATAGAAGTTTTATCATGCACCAAGCTTCAAAGAAGGTTGATTTGAGGCTAACAGGGAAGCAAAAGTGCTTTTTACGTTAAGGGTTGGCTACCTCGCCTTCCCAATTCATAAAACCACCCAAGAGGTTATAGGCATTTGCAATACCCATATTGTTCATAAGGGCGCAAGCCTGACCACTTCGATTCCCCGAACGGCAATACACGTAGAAATTTTTGCTTTTGTCCAATTTATCTACTTCGTCCAAAAATCCTTGTCCTAAGTAAATGTCAATATGATGTGCTCCGGGAATGTATCCTTCTTCCCACTCCTCTGGAGTACGAACATCAAGGATAAAGGCATTTTCGTCTTGAGCCAACTGCTCGCTCCATTCCTCTTGAGATAAGTCTGCCATGGTATGATTTTAAAACCCAAAAATACGCATCCTAAACAAACCAAAAAGGTCGTTTTGCTTTTTCGCTACACTTTTATGGTGCATCCAATGGCGCGGGTAGTTTCTACTTTGATTTCTTTTCCGGAAAGCATGGCATCCACCGCGTTTTCCACGTATTTCTCCTCTACTTTGGAAGCGTCTTGGTAGTTGTCATCGATAGCTCCAATATATTTGACCACGTTTCCTTTCGCTGTCTTTTCCAACAGGTAAACATGTGGCGTACGTGTGGCACCGTACTGCGGATACACTTTCTGCTCTTCATCTAACAAATACGGATAGCTTAAACCTTTCTCTTCAGTTCGCACTTTCATTTTTGCTTAACTATATCGATCTTTTACGGCTGTATTATTCGGATTGATGGCAATTACAGGAACACCTTGCGCCTTGTACTTGGCATCCAAAGCAATGATACGGTCTTCATACGCAATCGCGTAGGGGCAAGTATTGCAAGTGAAAATGACCAAAAATCCCTTGGCATCTTTAAAGTCCGATAGGGAAACCATGGTGTCATCAATGTTTTTCAGGGAAAAGTCCGTTGCCACATCACCAACACCATATCCTTCGGCAACTGGTTTGTCACCATAGGTAAAAGAGGCAAAAACCAACAAAAACAGGGTAGCGCCTAAAAATTGAAAAAATCTTGTAGTTCTCATTGTAAAAAGGGTTGTATTTCGTTTAAAAGTTCTTCATAGGTAAAACCGCGTTCAAAAAAGGCTCGTTTGCCTTTGGTATAAATCAAGGTGGCAGGTATTCCACCTTGCCAATCTTCGGAGACCTTTGGAATCCAATCGTTTTGCTTGGGGTCATCCAAAATCACGACTTCAGATTGCAGTTGCTTCTTTTCAACAAAGGGTTCCAATCTTGATTTCCACATGGATGGCATATCCAAACTGACTAGGGTAACCGACACGTTTTGGTCCTTCATTTCGGAGTTGATTCGCTCAAAATAAGGTAATTCGGCAATACAAGGTTTGCACCATGTCGCCCAAAAGTTAATGATGTGTACGGTTTCATCATCTTTGTGGAGCAATGGTTCAAATTCGGCAAAATCATATACCGGGAATTTCACCGCCTCCTCTGTTTCAGAAACCGAACTTGGTTCCGTTGTTTGCTTACTATTTTGGGTGTCAACCGCCACCTCCTTGGAATTGGTTTGTTTACAACTTATCGTCAGAAGCACCACCAATAGACTAAGAATCAATCTCATACTCGAACTGTATCATTCTAAAATTAAGCATTGGAGTACGCCTGTCTTTTTATTTAACAAAATTTTATCGCGTTTGGGCTTTCGAAGCTTCGAAAAATACATTTACATTTGTATATACAAATTTTGTTGATACATGAATGTAGAGGAAGTCATTAAAACCACCAAAAAAATTCCGTTACACAAACGTAGCCTGATTCATATCACCTTGGTGCACCACAAAGTTGCAGAATCAATTGTGGCGGTACGCAAACCTTTTGAAGTTTC
>ERZ1740065.614-NODE-614-length-19661-cov-17.453637_pt1 | contig 19661 bp, 14 predicted proteins | sample MGYA00581738_ERZ1740065 | MGnify/ENA primary metagenome ERZ1740065 (study PRJEB43018, sample SAMN04849749) | marine metagenome | isolation source: floating plastic debris | place: Pacific Ocean | collected 2008-09-01 | study: EMG produced TPA metagenomics...
CCAAAAGAATTATCCAACACTCTCAGGAATCGTAAACTTTAGTCTACAAATCCCTGATCCCCAACACAAATGATCTACATTGGTATTGAAGCGAAGTACATCGCTTCCCTGGCAGATTAAACAGCTAGAGAAAACAAGACAAAAGAGGTAAAGCTGTTGCATATTGGTCTGTCTCGTTTAAGCCAACACCCAATGGGTCAAGCTGATACATCCTATCGCTGTTAAGTTGGGAGCTATGCTGACGTTGTTAAATAAGATGCTCAAAGGGCACTTATCAACAACGCATGAGGCATCTCCAGATTGTAGTGAACGTATGGAAAGGATGTTCCTCAGGGAGACGGTTGGGTGTTGCACTTTTAAAGTTTGTCATTGCTGTTATAAGACAAACAGCGAAGACAAATAGCGAAGACAATTTTCCTGTCAGATATGCCATATGCCAATATCTGTCAGATAGAATCCCACTGAATAGAAACAACGTCTAATGTTTCATCAAGGTTGCAACAAGATTATTCAACGGCTAGGCTCGGTGACCGTGGGCTCTTTGCCACGACACATTTTTCCACGACACATATAGCGAACGGTAAAGACAGACTACAGACTGTCTAACTAATCAGATTAAAACGCTGTAGTTTTGCGTCTAACATTTTTGGTAGTGCTTTTTGCAAACTGGACTTGCTGGTAAATTCCAGCTTGTGCTGAGCGGCGATATCAAAGGGAAACTGCCCTGGGAGATCGCTGCGCTCCATTTGGGCGACGATGAGCTGTTCGGGGCGTTTGGCGTTGAGGGCATAGCCTAGCTCTACACATACGCTGGGGTTGGGTACGAGCAGGGGCACATCGCCAGCGGCTTCTAAGATGGGGGTAGCGTCGGCAATAAACAACAGACTGCGGCGAATGTGGCGCATGAGGTTGCTGTTGAGCCGCACAGGGCCGTTGCTAAGTCGATGGGATTCAACCAGTTTGATCGGTAGACGGGCACGCCGGTTAAACTTTTCGAGGTAGGGGTCCAGGGCTGCCCGCAGCAGATCGCTGGATTCTGGGTGCTCCTGCTGATAACAGAGGAATATGGTGGGGTCAAGGTTGGCCAGGGAGTCGGCTTTGGCAAAGTAAATTTCGTGGCTGATCAGGTCGATATTTGCGATCGCATAGGTACCGCTCCCCTCCACATAAAATTCCACCCCATCCCCTTCCAGGTAGCGCTGAAACCAGTCCGCTTCGCGCACCTCATCGATATCGTCCAGAAAATCAGCCCGCAGCGCCGACTTTAGCAAACTATTCTTTGCCAGCCGCAAATCGTGGGGGCGTTTTTCAAGATCTCGAATGGGCTCATAATCCTGGAGATACCAAGCCTTTAGCGCAATAATCGCCATACTCAAACCGATTGATCAGCTGTGGTCTAGGGTAGCCCAATTTCTATGGCCATAGACAAATGTCTTGCACATGGGAATTGAGTGACTTCATTAGTTTATATGTACTATTTTAGTCTACTGAGGTGGATACAAGACACATCACACAACGAATGTCATTAGAAAATCTCACCTAGTCCAGTTGCAATAGGTTCGTACTCGCTCTCAGTCAAGCTCCCAAAATACTTAGCAATCCGCCGCATATCCACTGCTCGAATTTGGTCTAATAAAACAACAGAATCTCTTTTCAGATTTCCAGTACCTGCTAATAACACTGGGTAAACCGTTGGATTTACTTTGGACCATTCACCTATTTGTGTGGTCATCGGAGCCACAATTGCCAACAAATATCGTGTTTCTCCTGGGGGAATGCCAACAATCAAAGCCGGTCTTGTCCCCTGTTGCTCATGCATAGAGGGATTATGCTCCGGCAAGGTAACCAAGACAATATCACCTTTGCCTAACTTACGATTCATCAGTTTCCACAATCATCACACCTTTCCCTGGCACATGCCGTACAGGTAGACCTTCGGGAATACCTTCAGCATCCCACTCATAGGTAGGTAGGGGCTCAATAAGGTTTGCCTCTATCCAGGTTTGTGTCTCTAAATCTATTGAACCCAGTTCATCAGAGTCATCCGAAGACTCTAACTCTTGGCGCAAAAAGTCAAAAATTGTTCGCTTGCTAATCGCAGGCAACTGTTGAATGAGGGTCAGAATTTGCTCAGCTGTAATTTCCAGTAAGGCCATAAACCTCAAACCCATATCTGCTTTATTTATCATAGCCAGATGCAGCAGCTGCGTACTTTTAGACGAGCCAAATGATCAACAGGTAGACATATATTAGGTAGGAAAGAATAAAGAAACCTACTCGCTACCCGCCCGCTACTGCATCTGGCGAGGATGTCCTACCAGGATTTACCTTGCGAGTAAGCTCCTTTGAAGGGGCCTGATAGCTTAAACAATCCATTCCTTTGCTCGCTCAACAGCCCGCTGCCAGGCTTTAAAATTATCCTGGGCGGCTGCCTGCCCTACTCCTGGTTCAAAGGTTTTATCAATCTTGCGACTAGTCACCAAGGCCGTATAGTCATCCCAAAAACCAACGGCAAGACCGGCGGCAAAGGCCGACCCCTGAGCTGTCGCATCTAATACGGCCGGTCGTTCCACCGGAATACCTAAAACATCGGCCTGATATTGCATCAAAAAGTCATTGTTGCAGGCCCCCCCATCCACCTTTAGCGTGGTGATCGGTGTACCACTGTCGTCATTGATGGCGGTTACGACTTCTCGGGCTTGGTTGGCGATGGCTTCTAGCACAGAGCGCACCATGTGGGCTTTGGTCGCACCGCGGGTAATGCCCAAAAATGCACCGCGAGCGCCCATATCCCAATGGGGAGCCCCGAGCCCACTGAGGGCAGGGACAAAATAAACGCCGCCGTTATCGGGGACAGATGTGGCCAGGGGCTCACTGTCTGCGGCACTGTCAATTATCTGCAAGCCATCGCGTAACCACTGGATGCAAGCCCCGGCTGTAAACATGCTGCCTTCTAGGGCATAGCCCAAATCGTAGCTGCCCTCTTTGGCCATAGTCCAGCCGATGGTGGAGAGCAGCTGGTTATCGGAGCGCACAATGTCTTTACCTGTGTGGGCCACTAGAAATGCACCAGTCCCATAGGTGCATTTTAGAAGACCGGGACGATCGCAACCGTGGGCAAACAAGGCCGCCTGCTGATCGCCCAAAATTGCCGCAATCGGAATTTTTACCCCTAGCAAACTCGGGTCGGTATAGCCAAAAATTCCCTGGCTGGGTTTAATATCGGCCAGTAGCGATCGCGGTACGCCAAAAATATCCAGCAGTTTGTCATCCCACTGCTGTGTGGCCAGGTTCATCAGCAATGTGCGGCTGGCGTTGCTGTGGTCCGTCGCATGCACTTTGCCATCGGTCAAATTCCACAGGGCCCAGGTATCGATGGTGCCAGCCAAAACATTATCTAAATTCTGGTCTGATAATTGGGGCTGCACTTTATCTAGCAGCCAACGTAGCTTTGTCCCTGAGAAATAGGCATCTAGAAACAGACCGCTGCGCTCATAAATATCTGATTTATGGGCTGCCAGATTGCTACACATATCCGCCGTCCGCCGATCTTGCCAGACAATGGCTTTATGCAACGGCTTACCGGTTGTTTTATCCCATAGCAAACAGGTTTCTCTCTGTACCGTCAGCCCAATCGCGGCAATGTCGCTGGCGTTAATATTGGCTTCGCCAATAGCCGTCTTAATGGCCCACTGAACCTGCTCCCAAATTTCTATAGCATCATGTTCTACCCAGCCCGGCTGCGGATAATACTGGGTTAGCTCCTTATAGGCTTGGCCCACAATATCGCCCGCTTTGTTAAACAAGATGGCGCGGTTACCGGTGGTGCCCAAGTCTAGGGCCATGACGTACTGTGACATTGACGATTCCTCGTGACAAAAGGGTGCGTGGCAAAGGGAAACCCGGAGGGTGGGCACCGCCCACTTACTCGATTACATCAGGTTTTCAAACAGACCGATTAGATTGCCTTCAGGGTCGCGGCAGTAGGCAATCTTGAGGTTAAAGTCGCTATTTTGAGTCGGTGGCTCATCAAAATGCACCCCTGCCTGACGCAGCTGGGAATAGGTACTGTCTAAATCGGTAATGGTGAAAATAAGAACGGTTTTATCTTGGCTATCGGCAACAGCAGGCTTATCGCTGGTGTGAATAATAGAGGCCATTTCCTCTTGATGGAATAGGGAGATAGTCTGCCCCGCCACCTCAAATTCGGCATAGCTTGGGTTTTCTACGATCACCGTTAGGCCCAGCAGATCGCGATAAAACCTGCAGCAGTGGGTAATATCCGACACCAGTAAGCGCGTAGACGCGGCTTTGACATCCATGGAAAAACCGATCTAATTAAAGAACTCCACCCATTGTGTCGCGGAGAGGATTCTGTGGAAAAAAATGGAGAAAGTCTTAGGGGAAATTAATAAAGGTTAGGGAAGGGTTTGGCTCAGCGGGGCTCAAGACCATCGGCAGATAAGCGGCGTTGAACTCGGCCTTCAAAATAAAGCCTTTAAAATAAAAAAGAGGGTGCGTGATCGCACTCTCCCATAACGAAGTTTTTGAGTATTGATTTCTTAGGAACTAGCACAGCCAGAACGGCTTAATAGGCGAGTTCTTTGAGATTGAGGGGGTGGCAATCGGGGCAGTTCCCCTATTTAATGACCACCACTCGCCACCCTAATCTTCCTGTTCCAAGAGACGGGATAGCTGCCCACGGATGGCATCAAGCTTTTTGTCTACTTTTGGAACGGTCAGCAGTCGGACTTCGACCTCAGCAATATTGTCAATGCGGGTGGTTTTTTCCCACAGCTTACGCTCTACATCAGACTCAGATTCGTAACGGAACGTAATGGTGGTGTTGGTAACCTCCAAGATTTCCACATTTTTAAACCAGCCGTTGCTGCTTTTTACATACAGCCACACACTGCCTTGGCCAACGAGTTCTTTGAGCTTTTTTTCCATATGACAAAATTCCCCAGACACTGCACAGGTCTACAAGAGATAATGCTGTCTTTTCTTAAGATTGATTTTATAATCTTAGCACTTTGAAAAGTTATATGTAGACTAAAAAATAAATGTTCTATAATCCCTAAAATCCTTCTGGGCTAAATAATCGGGAGGAATTTATTAATTGTTGTCAGGGAAAAATTAATGTTCCAGTCATTTTCTAATGTTGGGTGATGACAAAAGAAAATGATGCCGTATTTTTCTAGTCGTTTTTAGATAGAAAACCGGTTATTTTTTCTGTTCAAAGAGAACACCCTGGCTGTCTTTGAGGGTAAAGTGGCACGGATTTTCTAAGTCGGTGTCGAGGTTGAGGTCTGGGGTTGCGATCGCAACTCTCCAATCATCCATATCCAGCCCCAGCCAGTTTTCCAGCTCAATCGTCAGCGGCTCTCCCCCCATATGGGCCACCATCAAAATCGGCGAATCCCCTGGTTCAAGCGGGTTACTCCGCACACCATAAAAAACGGTGCGCTGGTCATCACTAATGCGATTAAAACGGTCGTGCCCCGTCAAATTATCCTGAAGCCATGGGTGACGCCGACGATACTGCCTCAAAGCCAAATGAAATGAAGCCATTCCCTGGTCGATCCGCTCATAGGAGCGAGAAACGTTACATAAACCATGACCATCTTCCATAAAGGCCATGGCAAATTTCTTCAATTTGGGCACATCTAAATTTGCCAAAAACCCTGCCAAAGAAGACTCATTCAGTTCAGCCAGCGCCGGTAATTCACAGCTATCAATGTTAGGCCCCAGACACTGGCTACAGATGGTAGCCACCTCCTGTAGGTTATAGTCCGTTGTCACCATGGCCTCCTGCAGCGTTTGGGAAAAGTCCCGCAGCTGCTGAAAGTCACGGAACCCCATGCGCTTAAGCTGAGGGTAAACCTCTGCCAGGTCATACATATCGGGCTCAATTTGCCATTCTAAAAAGCTGATTTCCTCTGAAACCACCTTGACGCCATATTGATCGTCCGTATTTCTAAAAAACCCCCAGGGAGCCCCCACATTGGCATTAATAAAATCCATCGGTAGACCGGGGCTAAAGCCACAGACCCAAAGCTGAGTGGCCGGATTGTTATACGCCTTATGCAGCACATCCGGTAGGGTTTTTCCCAGATTCCAGTTAATGGGCTGATCGATTTCAACCTGGGTGCCGCGCCTCAACGTATCGTGGTTTCCACAGCCCGTAATCCAGCGATTGCCTTGATAGATAACTTCCCCCACCCGTCGCCATTTACGATCCCAAAATCCCTGTAGAGAAGGAGTGTTATGGGCAAAAATTAGCGGGCCCCATTGAAATGACTCAGGCTTTTGTTCAATTAACTCCCGATAGCGAGAAATCTCTTCCCACCCTTCCTGGGGCCAGGGGCGACCATCCTCAAAAATAGTAAACATCAGCCGTCGATAGCCATTGATGTCTTGCACCACATCACTCATGGCCAACAGATAGGCATCGTCTTGCTCTACGCGATCCGTAAGCGGATTAAAGAACCGAAAGTCCTGACCACCATCAACACGGATACCGTCAGCCCCTGTATTCAGCTTGCGCCGCTGCATCTCCAGTAAAATGGCCCGCACCTGGGGCAGCTGATGGTTAAGATCCTGGCCATACATATTGGGCCCCTTAAAGAACTGATGGGTCATCACCTCCAGGGCCTGGTTATCGGCATGGCCGTAAACCAAGTCATAAATCAGCTGTATCGGACCTTCAGAAAAGTTGTGTAGCGTCGCAATAAAATCAATCACCTCGTTGGGGCGCAGACTCCCTAGCACCGCTGGGTTAGTCGCCCCCGAACCAAGGATAGGAACGTCATAGCCCCAGTTTTGAGTGTCGGGTTTTCTAAGCACTGCCTGGGCAGTTGTAGGCGAGCGCTGGGGAGCGACATCAGCCGCGGCGTCATCAGACGGTAGGGCAAAAAACTCATAGTCAGCGTGGGAGTCTTCCCGCCGATACTCAATGGTGGGTTCCACCGGCAACAGTTGAATAGCGTCATAGCCGGCATAGACGGCCTCTTCGGGGGTGAGGTCATCACCGGCTGCCAGCTTGTCAGAAATACGCTGATAAATTTCTGTCAGCCCTTCAAATGTGCCTTGGGCAGACGCGGTATTGATATGGAGCTGCAAAATATTGGTAGGGGCTTCGACGCGGGGAATCGTGGCGTCACCAACGCCGCTACCGGTACGACGAAAATAGCTGCGGTCAGCCCGCTGTCGCTGTAGCAAACGCATGTCATACAGCTCTGCAGGGGCAAAAATCCCATAGGGCAGTGAATACGCTAGCGGATCTCGAATGATGTGTACTCGCCCATCCTGGTCAATGTAGCGTAACCAGTAAAAACATCCAGCCCGCTCGCGGCGACCGGGGCGCATCCCCTCAATCACTCCCCAGACAAACTCTCCCTGTTTAACCAGAGGAATTTGTACTTGATTAAACGTGACAGTTTGTTCTGCCGAGCGAAAATCAATATCCTCTGTCGGGGTATAAACCTCCAAAACAATTCGATCTTCTGACTGAATAATGTCGCCCGTGAGATCGGGGGTCCAAAACCCTACCTCAGTCAGTCGGTCAGCCCGATAGTGAGCCCCCAGACGTCGAGCAATTTTCTGGGCCTTTTCAAAAAATGTTGCTTCCGAACGTTGGATGCTTTCGGCCCACATGAGCAGGCTTTGGGTTTCATCTTCGACTAGTTGCAGTCGTCTGGGGGCAGTTGCAATCACCGGATGTCTCGTTAGTGAGGAGAGCGCATGGGTTTAGTTAAACCTCAGGTAAACCTTGTCCACAGCCAGAAGTTATATTCTTCTGTCGGAGAAACTCAAGGTTTCAACGTTATGTGGGTTAGCAGCGCTACATTAGCTCAGAATGTTGAGCGCGCCTATAGTTCCCATCGATCAAAATATGACAAAACTACGCCCATGATTTACAGCTCTAGACAGAGTGTAAGATCGATAGTGGATGGAGAGAATAGTTATGGCTGATGAAATTATAAATTCGTTTTTGAAAATGATTTCCTTGAATCAATTCATGGCTTAGGGAAGACTGCCTATTCAATTGCTAAATAAGGCTTAATACGATAACGTAACTCACTGTAAACCCTGATGTATTGGCAGAAATCGTCAGCGGACTCTAATTATCATTCATGCATTTTTTTGAGGTTTGGCGGCGGCAGCGTGGTAAATAAAGTTGCCTCCCCCGAGCCTTGTTTTGTTTGGATCCCACAGTTAATACCGCTGTTGAGCAACCTGCAGGAGAACCCAATATGAAATCTTCCCTGGTGATCCTATACCACCGTGAACCCTATGACGAGGTGACGGAAAATGGCAAGATTTATTACCGTGAAAAGAAGAGTCCAAATGGAATTGTACCTACATTAAAAAGCTTTTTTGCCAATGCAGACCAGAGTACTTGGGTCGCTTGGAAACAAATCGCTGAGTCAGAGAAAAAAGGATTTATCGATCGAGTCACCATGGAGGGGGGCAGCGATAGCTGCGTAGTACGGCGTATTCCCCTAAATGCCGAGCAGGTGCGAAATTTCTATCACATTACGTCCAAAGAAGCCTTCTGGCCGATTTTGCACTCGTTTCCCGAACACTTTACCTATGACAGTTCTGACTGGGAAAATTTTCAAAACATTAATCGCCTGTTTGCGGAAGCCGCCTGTGAGGATGCGGCTGACGACGCGCTGATTTGGATCCACGATTACAATCTCTGGCTAACGCCCTATTACATTCGCCAGAAGATGCCCCATGTGAAGATCGCCTTCTTCCACCACACGCCATTTCCGGCGGCGGATGTCTTTAATATTCTCCACTGGCGAAATGCCATCATCGACAGCTTACTGTGTTGCGATCTGTGCGGATTTCACATTCCTCGCTACGTGCAAAACTTTGTGTCCGCAGCCCGCAGCTGTCGGGATGTGGAGATAGTAGAGCGTATTCCTGTACCTGAGGCGTTTACTAAGACTGGCACAGCCCTGGCCGAGCCTGAAATGGTTACCAAGCTGCGTTACAACGGGCGTATTGTCACCATTGATGCCTTCCCGGTGGGGACCAGTCCTAAAAAGATTCACGATGTGGTGATGCGTCCTTCGATTCAAGAGCGAGTCAAGGCGTTGCGGGCTGAAATCGGTGACAACACCCTGATCATGTCGGCGGGGCGCGTGGACTATGTCAAAGGGGCTAAAGAAATGCTGGCCTGTTTTGAGCGTTTGCTAGAGCGGAGCCCCCAGTACATTGGCAAAGTCAATCTGATGATGACGGCGGTGAAAGCTGCTAAGGGAATGCGGGTATATCGCATTGCCCAAGAACAAATCGAACAGATGGTGGGCCAGATTAACGGTCGCTTTGGCACCCTCAACTGGACACCGGTACAGATCTTTACTGAGCCCCTGCCCTATGACGACCTAATGGCGTTGTATAAAGCAGCGAACATTTGCTGGATCTGTCCGCTGCGGGACGGTTTGAACCTGGTGGCTAAGGAATATGTGGCCGTGCATAACGGTGAAGATGGAGCCCTGATTTTGTCGGAGTTTACCGGGTCTGCCGTGGAGCTCCCCGAAGCCCTACTGACCAATCCCTATTCATCTACCCGTATGGATGAGTGTATTGAGGCGGCCCTAGAAATGTCCGCCGAAGAACAGGCGGAGCGAATGAAAAAGCTACACAAAGCGATTTGCCGCTACGACGTGCAGCAGTGGGCTAACCATTTGTTTAGGGAAGCTAAGGCCACGGTGGCCATTGAACCCGAGGCAAAGGAAACGGTAGGCGTTTAGGAAGAATTTGATTTGGTAGAGACGTTCCATGGAACGTCTCTACCAAATTCCCCTACTCTTTCTAAAAATCTGTGCCATCTTGAGACATAGGGAACCCTTTGTTCGCTATCTAATACATATTAATTGTCCGCAGATCGTTACTTTTGGTGGCAACTATGCCTGATTACTCAACAGTTGAAGCGACGACCTACGATTTGATTGTGATTGGTGGTGGCATCAATGGGGTGGCCGTAGCCCGCGATGGTGCCCTGCGCGGTTTAAAGACCATTCTGATTGAAAAGAGCGACTTTGGTAGCGGTACCACTAGCTGGTCAAGTCGATTGGTGCACGGTGGGTTGCGCTACTTAGAATATTTTGAATTTAATTTGGTGCGGGAATCCCTGCGGGAGCGGGAAATTTTGCTGCGGACGGCTCCCCATCTAGTCAAGCCAATCCAGATGACGATTCCTATTTATGCCCAGGGATCTCGCAGCTATTGGGAAATCCAGGCTGGGATGGTGCTTTATGATTTGCTGAGCTACGACAAAAGCTTGCCAAACCATCGAATGCTGGGGGCGACTAAGATGCGGCAGCTGTTTCGTTCCGTAGAACCGGATAGCTGTCGAGGGGCGGCTCAGTATTATGACGGCCAGGTGGAATATGCGGAGCGGTTATGTTTAGAGGCGGTGCTGTCGGCCCAGGACGCCGGGGCTACTATGCTCAGCTACGTCACGGTGACTCAGCTACAGCGCAGTGGCAACCGGATTACATCGTTGGTATGTCGAGATGTTGAAACGGGTGAGCCGATCGTCGTACGTGGCCATGAGCAGACCGTGGTGATCAATACGTCTGGTCCTTGGGTCGACCAGATTTGTCGCAGCGGTGTTCAGGGTAATGCCCCTGCCCCTGTGGGTAAAACCCGCAAAATTGGTGGCACCCGAGGCAGCCATATTATTGTGGATAAATTTCCTGGCGCACCAGATGAGGCCTTATATGTAGAGGCCCTCACCGATGGCAGACCGTTCTTTATCTTGCCGTGGCTGGGGATGTGTCTGATTGGCACCACAGATATTCGCTTTGATGGCGATTTGGATAAGGTCCATGCCAGCAATGACGAAATTGATTATTTGCTCAATGAAACAAATCGGGTTATTCCCACAGCGCAGCTGACGCGAGAGCTGGTGAAGTTTACCTATGCTGGTGTACGCCCCTTACCCTATAGCGAAGGGAAAAAGACCAGCAGTATTACCCGCAGCCACGTGCTGTATGACCACACCGCTGAATCTGTGGAAAATATGGTGTCGTTGATTGGTGGCAAGCTCACTACCCATCGGCAGGTGGGTGAGGAAATGGTGGATGCGGCGCTGAAAAAACAGGGAAAACCCCGCAGTCATTCGGCGACTCGACAGGCTCCGCTACCGGGGGCGATCGCAACCCGCGAGGCTAAGGACCTGATGACAACGGCTGATCGAGATGTGGTGGCCCACTTGCTATCGGTCTATGGGGCCCGTACCCCTCAGGTATTGGCCATCGTTAAGGAGTTTCCTGAACTGGTGGAACCGGTAGTGGCGGGACAACCCGATATTAAGGCGCAGATTGTTTATAGCGTTAACGCCGAACTGGCGCGCACCTATGTGGATATTTGTCGGCGACGCACAGCGCTGTCGATGCGGGGTAACTATGGGTTTGATGCGCTGCCAGTGGTAGCAGATGTGTTGAAGCGCTACTGTAACTGGTCTGATGAGCGCTGCGATCGCAACCTGCTCAACTACTACACCTTTATGCGCGACAACTGCATTCCCGATTACCAGCTAGATCAATATCAGCCTCCCGTAGCGGCGTCAGTAGCTTAGTCTAGGTATGGGTTTTGAGTTTTGGATTTTGAGCAACATTCAAAACTCAACCCCTAACGCTCAAAACTATATAGACCCTTTGCCAAGGGGACATTGCCACGTGGTTACTTCATCTGCACCGTCTGAGACTCCGATAATTCCCCTATCAGAAGCCCTAAAGCAAACGGCGCGGGTAACGGTTTTGGGCTCCGGAGCCTGGGGCACTGCCCTGGCAAGGCTGGCCCTAACCAACGGCAACCAGGTACAAATTTGGTCTCGGCGAGGGCCATCGGATTTAGCAACGGCGGTAGCTGACGCCGATATTGTCGTATCAGCTATTTCCATGAAAGGGGTGGCGGCCCTAGCCAATCAGCTACAGACCGCCCAGCTAAAACCCGCCACAATTTTAGTAACCGCCACCAAGGGGTTAGATCCTGAAACCACCCGCACCCCGTCTAAGATTTTTAGTGACACCTTCCCAGAGAACCCGATTGTGGTGCTCTCTGGCCCCAACCTATCTAAAGAAATTGAGGCGGGGCTGCCTGCGGCCACCGTTGTCGCCAGCACAGATGTGGAGGCGCTAACCCGAGTTCAACAGGTCTATTCATCCGAAATATTTCGGATTTATACCAGTCCCGACCCCGTGGGGGCAGAGCTGGGGGGCACGCTTAAAAATGTGGTTGCGATCGCAGTTGGGGTGTGTGACGGCCTCAAACTCGGGTCCAACGCCAAGGCCGCATTAATTACCCGAGCCATCCCAGAAATGCTGCGGGTGGGTGTGCACATGGGTGCTCAGGTGGAAACCTTCTATGGTCTCTCAGGGTTAGGCGATTTACTCGCCACCTGTGATGGCACCCTTAGCCGCAACTACCGGGTGGGCTACGGACTCGCCCAAGGTAAAAAGCTAGACCAGATTTTAGATGAACTGGGCAGCACGGCAGAAGGCGTCAATACCACCCATGTCCTAATTGACATGGCCAATCGCGACGGTATTCCGGTGCCCATTGCTCGACAGGTCCATCGTCTGCTGCGTGGAGTCGTCACTCCCCAAGAGGCCGTCGGCGGCCTGATGGAACGAGAACTAAAGCCAGAAGCCTGTGATCTAATGGCTAAAAATTAGCGCTTATAGGTTTCCATTGAGCGATCGCGATAGTCGTATAGCCGCTGTAGATATCGCCGCTTTGATGGGGCGGCTTCTTCTTCAGTGGGTTTGTCGATTATAGGCTCTGCAAAGGTTTCTACCGGCGTATCTATGGTCGGCTCGGCCATGACCGGAGCATCTTCAATGGGTTCAGACATTACTTCTGAATCAGCAAACTCTGGGGCCACGCTGGCATCGACCTCCAGCGTTAAACCGGGCTCAGGAACCGCCTCAACGTCCTTGTCCTCAGGGGCCTGAACAGCCTGAGTATCCACGGGGGTGACTGCTTCCTCCAGCACGGCCGGTGTTTCGAGTTGGTCAATCTTGGCTCCTGCTGACAGTGACGGCTCTAAGACTGATGGCGGATCCATCGGCAAATCAGAGTTAACAGCTGACTCTTCAAACTCTGCGTCCGATGATTCTGAAGAGTCAGCTTCATCGTCGTCCAACAGTTCGCTGGTTTCATCGAGCGGCTCGGGAGCCGTTACCTCAGACCTAGGCTCATCGACCGGGGTCATTTTTTCGGGCTGGATCTCCTCGGGCTGGCTCTCCTCAGGTTGAACCGCCTCAGGGGCAATCTGCTCAGGCTGTCGATCGGGTTTACTGTCTTTATTAGGCAGCTCAAGAACTTCAGGTTCAGGGACCTCAACCTCAGGGACCTCAACCTCAGGGACCTCGGGCTCGTAGCTCGGATCAACAATGCCGCCTATCTCCGCTAAAGTGACCTCTCCCCGGACAATTTTTGCCAGACCGTCATCCAGACCGGGGTCATAGTTGATCAGCCGCACCGTGTTATTAAAAACGCCCTCCATAGGCTGGCCCGCATCATCCACTAGCGTTAGCTGCACCCAGTTTTGCCCTGGCTTCAGACCTTCTATATATATAGCCTCCCAATCCTTGAGCATAAGACTCTCGCCATTGACGGTATAGCGCACACGCCAGTCAGAAATCGCCGGATTATCCTCGGCAACCTGGTGCAGCGGAGCATTCAATAAATAGAAGTCCAATAAGACGGGCTCCGCCCCATAGATGCCCAACGGTGCACCATAGGTAAGCAACGGCTGATTGTCCTTCGGCGAATTTTCGTCCGTTTGGGCAAAAATGTGGAACGTCACCTGGGCATAGGAGCCCTCATTTTTAAAGCTTTCATCCCAAGGACGTACCGCAAATGCTCGAATAGTATGGGTTCCTGGCGCTAGATCCTCCAGCACAATCGGTTGCGTCAAGTCATATACCGAGCCATAGGGCTGGTTATCTAGCAGGAGTTGCACATGGGGACCCATCCCCCACATTTCATCCTTATATATGGGTAAATCTTGAACCTGTAGTACAACGCTAACGGTGGTGGTATCAAAAATCTGCTCAGCCTGGGGCTGACGGATCTGCACCTGGGGCGCATAGGTGTCCAACCAGGGGTCCAATGCTTGAATCAGCTCGGGTGGATCCACCTGCTTGATCACAGGGCGGGGGGCAAAGAGGGATGGGGGCGTAGACTCATCCAGCCCAGCTCCAGACTCGGGGGCATTGTTACAGCTGGTCAGCAAAAGCAGAGCCAATAGCACCACCGGCCCGACTATCTTTTCCACTAGCCACTGCAGATGTCTCAAAACATCAGAAGCCAAAGTCATGACAAGCATTTCCCCAAAGGATGTTTAGAACCTAGTGCCTAAGCACGGCGGCAGGCTTAAACGATATTAGCGGTCCGTTGCCCCTGATTAGCCAATACGGCCCAAAGCTTTCCTGTGAATCTATCGCTGTGCGCCCACAGTGCCACGGGCGACAATAACAAGACTTCATAACCAACCCGATAACAAAGACACTAAGAACACTTAGGCAATTTACAAAACTAAACAAAAAGACAACTAACAACAACTAATCCTGAAGCCCTGACCATAGGAAGAATCTATGGTGCTGATTTAAGAAAGAAATTTGATTTTGAGGATTTTATGCATGCATCGTGGCGTAAGGCTGAAATATGGCAGTTCTATTGAGATTTGTTAATATCCGACCCGGCAAATAGCATTTCTGTGAAAACGACTACCGTGTGACCCTTGTTCTAAGAGGATTTCGGAGGTTGAATTATTGTTAACTCAACGCGGGATCGGGCAAGGGCCAAGTCTATAATGCTCAAGAGCAAGCCTGATATATAACGAGCGTCATCGTTTTTACTGCGTTAATATCTCAGTATTAAATGTTTGCAATTGTTTCAATAAAGAAGCATTTTGCTAGCCTCTTTATTTTTAGGCTGTTCGTTCTTTGTCTAGAGAGAGGAGAGTCTCCATGACAACTACCCCGCGGGAGCGGGAGGCAAAAGTCAAGGTGACAGTTGATGAGAATCCGGTACCCGTTTCCTTTGAGAAATGGGGTAAGCCTGGTCACTTCAGCCGTACCCTGGCGCGAGGCCCAAAAACCACTACTTGGATTTGGGATCTCCATGCCGACGCTCACGACTTTGATAGTCACACCAGTGACTTAGAGGACATTTCTCGTAAAATTTTTAGTGCTCACTTTGGCCATTTGGCCATCGTGTTCATTTGGCTGAGTGGCATGTATTACCATGGCGCTCGCTTCTCTAATTTTGAAGCTTGGCTAGCAGACCCCGTTAATATTCATCCCAGTGCTCAGGTAGTTTGGCCAATTTTTGGTCAGGAGATCTTGAACGCTGATGTAGGGGGCGGTTTCCAAGGTATTCAAATTACATCTGGCTTATTCCAGATGTGGAGAGCAGCTGGTTACACCAATTCCTTCCAGCTTTTGTGCACCGCTATTGGTGCGCTGGTCATGGCTGGTTTGATGATTAATGCCGGTGTATTCCACTACCACATCAAAGCTCCGAAGCTTGAGTGGTTCCAGAACGTGGAGTCCATGCTGAACCACCACTTAGCTGGTTTGTTTGGTTTAGGCTCTCTGTCCTGGGCAGGTCACTTGATTCATGTAGGTGTGCCTGTTAACAACATGTTGGATGCGGGTGTCGCTCCACAGGATATTCCTCTGCCCCATGAATATCTGTTGGACAAGGCATTTATGGCCGACATGTTCCCGAGCTTTGCTCAGGGCTTGACGCCATTCTTCACCCTCAATTGGGGTGCTTACTCTGACTTCTTGACCTTCAAAGGTGGTCTAAACCCGGTTACGGGTGGCCTTTGGATGACTGACATTGCGCATCACCACGTGGCGATTGCCGTAATGTTCATTTTTGCTGGCCATATGTACCGCACTAACTGGGGTATTGGTCATAGCATCAAGGAGATTCTCGAAGGTCAGAAGGGCGATCCGTTGCTCTTCCCTGCTAAGAATGGCCACGATGGCTTGTTTGAGTTCTTGACCACTTCGTGGCACGCTCAGCTGGCTATCAACCTGGCTATGGGTGGTTCGGTAACGGTAATTGTGGCTCAGCATATGTATGCGATGCCTCCCTATCCTTACCTAGCAACTGATTACGCCACGCAATTGTGCCTGTTCACTCACCATATGTGGATTGGTTCATTCATGATTGTGGGTGGTGCTGCTCACGGTGCGATCGCAATGGTTCGTGACTACGATCCGGCCATGCATGTCGACAACGTGCTCGACCGCGTCCTACGCGCTCGTGATGCCATCATCTCTCACCTCAACTGGGTGTGTATTTTCCTAGGCTTCCATAGCTTTGGTCTATACATCCACAACGACACTATGCGTGCCTTGGGTCGTCCCCAGGACATGTTCTCCGACAGTGCAATTCAGCTACAGCCTATCTTTGCCCAATGGGTGCAAAACCTGCACACCTTAGCCGCTAGCGGTACCACGGCTCCCAATGCCATTGGCCCCACTAGTATTGCCTTTGGTGGTGACATGGTTGCCGTTGGTGGCAAAGTGGCCATGATGCCGATTGCCCTGGGTACAGCTGACTTTATGGTGCATCACATCCATGCATTCACCATTCACGTCACTGTTCTCATCCTGCTTAAGGGTGTGCTGTACTCCCGTAACTCTCGTCTCATCCCTGATAAGAGCGAGCTGGGTTTCCGCTTCCCTTGCGACGGCCCCGGTCGTGGCGGCACCTGCCAGGTATCTGGTTGGGACCACATCTTCCTAGGTCTGTTCTGGATGTACAACTCCATCTCCATTGTAATTTTCCACTTCAGTTGGAAGATGCAGTCGGATGTGTGGGGTACGGTTTCCGGCGGTGCGGTCTCCCATCCTGCTGGTGGTAACTTCGCAACTAGCGCCATTACCATCAACGGCTGGCTCCGCGACTTCCTGTGGGCTCAGGCCTCTCAGGTCATCAACTCCTACGGTTCGGCTGTTTCGGCCTACGGTTTGATGTTCCTAGCCGGTCACTTCATTTGGGCATTTAGTTTGATGTTCCTGTTCAGTGGCCGTGGCTACTGGCAAGAACTCATCGAGTCCATTGTTTGGGCTCATAACAAGCTTAAGGTTGCTCCTGCAATCCAGCCTCGTGCACTGAGTATTACTCAGGGTCGTGCGGTTGGTGTAGCCCATTACCTCCTCGGCGGTATTGTGGTCACTTGGGCGTTCTTCCATGCTCGAATTCTGTCGATAGGTTAGCGGGGAGGACTTACTAGAAAACTATGGCAACTAAATTTCCAAAATTTAGCCAAGACCTCGCACAAGATCCAACTACACGGCGGATCTGGTACGGGATTGCCACCTCTCATGACTTTGAAAGCCACGATGGCATGACTGAGGAGAATCTTTACCAAAAGATTTTTGCTTCTCACTTTGGTCACCTGGCGATCATCTTCCTCTGGGTATCCGGCAACCTGTTCCACGTAGCTTGGCAAGGTAACTTTGAGCAGTGGATCCAAGATCCCCTCAACGTTAAGCCCATCGCCCATGCGATTTGGGACCCTCACTTTGGTCAGAATGCGGTGGATGCGTTCACCCAGGCTGGCTCCACTGGCCCCGTTAACGTAGCGTTCTCTGGGGTTTACCACTGGTGGTACACCATTGGTATGCGGACCAACGGCGACCTTTATTCGGCGTCCTTGTTCCTCTTGGTGCTGTCCTCAATCTTCCTGCTTGCAGGTTGGTTGCACCTGCAGCCCAAGTTCCGTCCCAGCTTGTCCTGGTTCAAGAATGCTGAGTCTCGCCTAAACCACCACCTAGCTGGTTTGTTTGGCGTGAGTTCCTTGGCTTGGACCGGTCACCTGGTACACGTTGCAATTCCTGAGTCCCGTGGTGTGCATGTCGGTTGGGATAACTTCCTAACGGTTACGCCTCACCCCGCTGGCTTGGCCCCCTTCTTCACTGGAAACTGGGGTGTGTATGCTCAGAGCCCAGACACTGTAAACCATGTGTTTGGTACATCTGAGGGTGCCGGTACTGCAATCTTGACCTTCCTGGGCGGTTTCCATCCTCAGACTGAGTCCCTGTGGCTCACTGACATGGCCCACCACCACCTAGCCATTGCGGTGATCTTTATCATTGCTGGCCACATGTACCGAACTAACTTCGGTATTGGTCACAGCATTAAAGAGATCCTCAATGCTCACAAACCCCCTGCTGGCGGTTTGGGTGACGGTCACAAGGGAATGTTTGACACGCTCAACAATTCCTTGCACTTCCAGCTAGGTTTGGCTCTAGCCTCCTTGGGTGTTGTTACCTCTCTGGTGGCTCAGCACATGTATGCGTTACCTCCTTACGCGTTTATCGCTAAGGATTACACCACCATGGCTGCGCTTTACACCCACCACCAGTACATCGCTGGCTTCCTAATGATGGGTGCCTTTGCCCACGGTGCGATCTTCTTGATTCGCGACTATGATCCCGCTGCGAACGCTAACAATGTGTTGGCTCGTATCTTGGACCACAAAGAAGCGATCATCTCTCACCTGAGCTGGGTCACTCTGTTCCTCGGTTTCCATACCCTGGGTCTCTACGTACACAACGATGTTGTAGTTGCCTTTGGTACTCCCGAGAAGCAAATCTTGGTTGAGCCTGTGTTTGCTCAGTGGGTTCAGGCTGCCTCTGGTAAGGCCCTGTACGGTTTCGATACGCTGCTATCCAATGCTGACAGCATGGCCACTGGCGCTGCTAGCGGCATCTGGCTACCTGGCTGGTTCGAGGCTATTAACAGTGGGACTAACTCTCTGTTCTTGACCATCGGCCCTGGTGACTTCTTGGTTCACCATGCGATCGCACTAGGTCTGCACACGACTACTCTAGTACTCGTAAAAGGTGCCCTAGATGCCCGTGGTTCTAAGCTAATGCCCGACAAGAAGGACTTTGGCTATAGCTTCCCCTGTGACGGCCCCGGTCGTGGCGGTACTTGCGACATCTCTGCATGGGATTCCTTCTACCTAGCCATGTTCTGGATGCTGAATACCTTGGGTTGGTTAACCTTCTACTGGCACTGGAAGCACCTGGCTATATGGGGTGGTAATGTGGCGCAGTTTAACAACAGCTCCACGTACTTGATGGGATGGTTCCGTGACTATCTGTGGTTGAACTCTTCCCAGTTGATTAACGGATACAACTCCTATGGCATGAATAACCTAGCGGTTTGGGCTTGGATGTTCCTCTTTGGACACCTGGTCTGGGCAACGGGCTTCATGTTCCTCATCTCTTGGAGAGGTTACTGGCAAGAGCTTATTGAGACCATCGTTTGGGCTCATGAGCGCACTCCTCTAGCTAACTTGATTAGCTGGAAGGATAAGCCGGTTGCTCTATCCATTGTTCAGGCTCGTGTAGTTGGCTTAGCCCACTTCACCATAGGTTACGTTCTGACCTATGCGGCCTTCCTGATAGCGTCAACGTCTGGCCGATTTGGGTAGCGTTTGAGACTCTCTTAGGAGACTAAGAAAAGCCCTTCAGCTCAGACTGGAGGGCTTTTTGTTTTATGGGGTTTATGGGTAAGACTAAATCCTGATTGATAGACCCGGTATCGAAGGGCATCCACAAGGGAGTGCCCCTACAAAATTATCTATTTTTAATCAGGTT
>ERZ1740065.615-NODE-615-length-19625-cov-12.438426_pt1 | contig 19625 bp, 10 predicted proteins | sample MGYA00581738_ERZ1740065 | MGnify/ENA primary metagenome ERZ1740065 (study PRJEB43018, sample SAMN04849749) | marine metagenome | isolation source: floating plastic debris | place: Pacific Ocean | collected 2008-09-01 | study: EMG produced TPA metagenomics...
GTGGTTATATAATATTATAGAGCTCTATTGGACATTTTGAGTTATTTTTGAGAGAGAGAGAGAGAGAGAGAGAGAGATGAACGCAGGGAAGGACTTAGGCAGGGAGGCGGGGAGGCAGGAAGGAAGAAGAATGGAGGCAGGGGAGAGGAATGGAGGGAATGGATGGAGGCAGGGGAGAGGAATGGAGGGAATGGATGGAGGCAGGGAGGTAGGTAGGTAGGATGGAGGGAAGTTGAGTATAATCAATCCGCCATGCTCTGACATCCTCATTGATGAATCGATACATCAGGGATGTGATAAGCTAGCGGTTGAAACTGCACTGCATTGAAGCCGGAAGTAATGGTGAGCTTGTGAAGCAACTGGACAACAGGTAGACAGCACATATGAGAGGTTGATTAGGGGACTGTGTGTTGCATATCTCGGGGTTCTTACTTCCTACATTGGACAGATGGAGTGCTTACAACCAGAGAGGATCCCTACTCTCTCGCTGTGGCATATAGTACTGTTCGCCATTAATACGTAGATAGGCAAATAGGAATGGAGTAATCAATATGCTTGAAGTGGCCAAATTCTAGACATTGATACTCACGGCCAAAGTCAAAAGTCAAATAAACGTATCCAGCCAAAAGATGTTCGCTAATCTATCTGAGTACTCCACAGTGGCAAGTAAATCCTGTAGTTGTCTACTTCCCTGTCCTGAAATTCTTCAGCAGTACTTTACTACAATATTGAGAAGGCAACTCCATATAGAAATCATAGGTGGTCACTAAGCTGAGAAGACAATTCCATATTGCAATCATGGTTTTCTACTATACTGAGAAGACAAATGCGTATCAAAATTATGGTTTCTTGCTACGTCGAAAGACAACTCCCTATTGAAATAACGGTTTACTGCCATACTGAGAAGACAACTCCCTGCTGTAATCAAAGTTTTCTGCTACATTGAGGAGACGAATCCATATTGCTATGCTGGTTTAATACTTCACTAGGAAAAATAGTCCTATGCCATTAATGATTGACTCACTCCCACAACTCAGAGAGTTGCTGTAACAGAGAAGGAAAAAGCGGAATAGCTGTCATATAATCTATTTTATAGGGCCAGTAAGGATCAGTAGCAGAAAGTTACATCAGTAAAACTCCAAAAATCCACTATGAGCGGCTTCAGATTATACTTGTCTCATACACAAAGCCCCACCCAGTACTACTTAGAGCATACAGTACACTGTGTGATTTCATTTTCACCTATAGCTTTTGAGTTTTGACAATCATTTGTATCGACATTAATATAGAGAATAATAATAATATGAAATGTGTAGGAGCTTCAGAAAATGAAAGAGATCATTAAGATGAAATATACATTATAAAACTCTTTTTATTCATGTCAAGCAACATCTCACAACGATGACGGCACATGTTAGTGAGTGCTATGGAAAGTCACAACAACCTATATGAAGTAGCCGAATTTAACAAGTCAAAATGAGCGATATTAGAGTTTATTATGATCCATATATGGATATCTCATAGGGTTATTTCCATATGATTGTCGCAATGAGAACAGTTTACCTCCAAGATTAGAAACTGGGGTAAAGTTAAAGGTCAAGGTTAAACACTAAGATTTATTTCACCTAGCCTACATAATAAGCAGTAAGCCGCTCTGGTTAGTCTTATGATCCTGATTGTGAAAACTCCTGAACGCATTGATTATCTCAGGAGAGAGAGGGGGGAGAGAATCCTATTTGAAGTTCGCGTACTCCTCGAAGCAGTTCAGGTACTCCAGCATGAAGTTGTACAGATACTGCAGCTCATCCTATGGGAGAACAAATAAACTTGTGATCAAGTTACGACTGATTCTGTGCGGCTCATCTACACCATGATGTATTTTAGCTGATCAAGCAGCCAAATCCAGGCTGAATTGTGTTGAAGACATAACTAAAATTGCAGGCAAGCTTGAGGCACTAATGAATTCCATGCTCACCTATGGACGAGCTATGGCAAGCTTTGAGGCATATTTACCCCAATTAGGCACAGGGTAGTCTTAACTGCATCACACTAGAAGACTAGAGGAGAACACCTCCCACACCCACCCTGGTACCTCTGATGCCAAAGCTTCCACTCATCACTTGACCTGAGGTGCTCTGCAAGCTGTAAATTTCTAAACTGCAAGGCCTGATTACAAACGGTCTCCTCTCTTCATGCAGAGCCGCTCTGTATCATGTGCAAGAGTAGAAAGTGATAGCTCTTTATTACTAGCTGATCACTTACTGTTGAGCCAATGAACTCTGGCCTATACCTCCTGGCCAGCTTTATCTCCAGCACGATATCGATCTCCTTCTCCATCCTCGCTCGCAGGAACAAGTTCATACAGATGGCGAACAGTCCGCTCAACCGACATCCGTTCCTATAGATATGAATATTGCTGTGAACACAGCATGGTAAGATAATCGGTATACTTAAGACAATCGGGCTAGACAATTTACTTGTCATTCTCCCGCTGATATTAATACATGAAGCACACGCTTGCACGAATATTGAATATATATACACATATATATGAATGCGAGGTATGTGGCACGCATATCGACAGTAGGATGAAATAAATACCAACACTACTTGCTGCCCATGGCGCTTCATACGGTGATTAAAACCAGTGCTCATGAGCGCATGTGAATTCCTGAGTGTTCTCATCATCACGAAGATTGTATTGCATAACATTTCCTGCCTATATGTCGGTGATCAGCAGTTCACATCAGTTTTAGTCTTGTCTCAGTCAATTAATTTTGCTCTCAATTATTTTTTAAAATAGCTTTCATGATTTATTATCATAGTTATGTTGGAATAAATGTAACAATTAAGTAGAAGAACTGATATTTTCTAGTCTCCTATTAGCATGTGTTATGCAGAGGTGCCACACTGGCCTTAGTCCACACATAGACTAACTTTTGATTCAGTAATTCTGAGTTTAGTAGCGCACTGGAGCTGCTGATGACACTAGCGATTAGATCCTTCTCAGACATGCTAATAGGAGAATAGCAACGACGAATAGCCTACTCCTAGATTTCTTGGAAGAGGACCAAAGGTCTAGAAGCTAGTAGTATGGATTCAGGATTATTGATTAAAGCTATTACGTCATAAGATCTGACAAAAGCCGAAAGTGGTTACAGATTTTGGACCACATAAGAGTCCAGAAGAATTACGTGTCTTATCTAAGCCACGACGATTTAAGTCCAGTTCAGTTCTCTAAAGCTGCATTCACACAGAGGCTAGTTTTGGGCGATACTCGATCCGAGATCCTGGGGAGTATTACATAACGTAATGACTGGTGAGGCACCATTCCCTCACAGCCAATAATCGCATATCTATCGCTGACTGCTTCAACAAATTTAGCTGTGTTAAACAAAGACATGATGACACAGTGAGTATGTAGCCGATTCTGACAATCAGGCAAATGACTGCTAGTCTTCCATCCGATATCCCGATATCCCATCCAGCATCCCAATATCCCATCCAATGTCCTATCCAATATATCAAGTTCTGTGCTATTTGTTTGGTCAAGCTACACGTGCTATTGTTCCTGGTTTATGATTCACTCTGTTGTTGGCTTGCAGTTGGCTAGAGCAGTGGTGATATCACCTAAAAGTAGAGCACTGCTACATAGCAATGAGGTGAGCCGGGTTTTCTGAAGATATCGCACTCGCCAGCACACTTCACACTAGGCGATTATCCACAGCGATCTCGGAGCAAGCTGAAATCGCCCAAAACTTGCCTCCGTGTGAATGCAGCGTAATGAGCATAGTTCAGTTCACGATTCTCTATCATTGACAGCCTTTTCACATGGACTCGTTCAGGTATAGTAAAAACTAGTTCAGCTCTAGCACTATGGATGACTCAGATATAATGCTTTACTAAAACTCAGCTGATAATTCAGTTAATCCATTAGTTCTTTTATTGTGTATGGAGTTCAGTTCAGTTTACAGTTAATCGAACCTAGGTCCAGTTCAGTTCTGATTCGTTTCAATGCTATGTGTATCCATTTTGGAGTTCTCAAAAACTATGGAACTGAATAACTATTGATTCATTTTGTGGGAATTGATTCTAAAGATCTGACCACTTTATTCTAACTGACACTCACCGGCAAAGAACAGTGACAGGAGAGTGATGAGGCTGAAGTCTCTTCTCCATATCACTGCAGACATCTCTCATGCTAGCAATCTCCGGCAGATCGTGACTGTGAACTTTAACCTCCAGGAACTCTACCTTCCGCGATACCTGGTTATGAAGAAAAATGTCAGATGTCAGATGTCAGAAATTTCACTCCGAGTCGAACCAGCAATGAGCGGCTATAAAAGCTCGCACCAAAAACGAGTGATTTTGAAAGCTGAGATTGCAAAATCACAGGGCTAAAATCTCCTTGTACTCTACCAGAGTGTTGCCAAATATCTTATCTTGCATCTGGCAGAGCGATCATTGCATTATTTCCCGGTGATTCTTCTGAATTTCCAATCACAAATCCGAGGGTGTTCTAATAGTATTAATCAGATTCAATGTCAAGGTCAAACAAATCTCCTGCACGCTTGTTGTCCACTCGCAGTCAGTGTAGTTTACCTACTAGCGCCCACGAAGATAGACATTTCTATCATTTCTATCTGTTGTTTATGAATAAAATATCTGAGCTGGCTAAATCACTAGGCCACTATTCTATTAATAGTGGAAGAGCAGTAATGTCTGCAACAGCTAAGTGCATTACCGCGGGTAGATCTTTAGCTTCTCTATTCTCAATTCAGCCAGACTGCATCTTTGGGTTGGACGTATGAATTCCAATACAAGGTGAGCAAAGTTTATCAGCATACAATTGTTTTGCTGGTTTTGCCAAATTTCTGTACGATAGGGATCAAAGTTATCTGTGACTGCAATTATCTCTGGCTATGCAATTGCATTGTGTAAGCAGCTATAAATTCTTTGAAGCAAAGCAAAATCCTGATGGTAACATAGTTAGTGGGGAAACTTGCACATCTAAGGCTTCTATGTTGATCATCAATCAGACTCTGTGATGCTGGATGCTACATTTATCCATAGCGACTCCTTGTTCGTACACTGAGTACACCGAACAAAATTTATAGAAGTGATCCAGAGCTTCCATATCCTGGAATGCGCTATTGGGAACAGATACCGATGACTATGTTTGTACACAGTTCCATCATGCGGCTAATAGCAGGTAAACCTGTTGACGCTCGCAATTGGAATTTACGATCCCAGGCTTGTGATTTCTGACGTCTGTAATCCGCTTCAGCCTGAGATGAAAGTTTCAACCAAACCGGTGATGGACAATTACTAATAGCTTCTGATCCAGTGGAGATTTTGTCTTCAAACTTTCAGTGATCCTAGGGAAGGCATTCAGCAATCATATATGCAAATATAGACCCTATAGATGACCATCTGCTTTAACATGCCGAAATCATGAGCTTGAGAATGATAGCTGTAGCGATGAATCTTACCTGAACATTATGGTGAATGTCTTTGGCTGTGGGTTTTAGTTGTGGGAGAAGTTGTCTTCTCTCGTTTTCTATGAGCTGTATATGTTATAAGGTTACGATATTTTTATAATTAGTATTAGCTCCTCCTCCCTTTGTGTTTAACCGATATAAAAGAGATAGCATTTATTGTTCACCCCTTCTGCTGTTTTCTTTCACGGTGATAGCACCAGGTGTAGAAGCAAACTGCTATTCAATTTCAACACAATTAATGATCGTTCTTTGACATCAACATAGTCCATTCCGGTTGTCGACATGACTCGATTGATAGGTCGACACACGTCGTCTTTATGTAGCTAATGTAACTTGGTCGGTAGGTCGACTTGAGACGCTGGCTGGGAGGCCAGTTCATTTAGGGGTCCGTCAACAGGTTAGTACGACAGGACAACATATGAGCCGATAGAATTAGGTGTGGATTATTAACAAGTATACTAAGTGTTGTGTTGCACAATGATGTGTACGCCGGGTGCAACTCTGTGACCTGCTGGGATAGCAGCTTGTTCTTTATCAGAGGTCAGAGTCCTGTTGGCCGACCCTCGCAGTCGTGGCACTAGGTAAATTCCACAACAGAGTAGTTCGCTGCAGTCGTTTCAACCGCATAACACTGTAGTGCTACAATGGTATTGATCGCTTGGCTGATTCCAACAATGTATTTGATTGCGAAAACCTATTGCTTTGGATTGTATAGAATGTATTATAATATATATTATACTGCAAATGCTCACAAAGAGAGCAAAACTACAAGATATTATCTATTGATAAGCAGCTTGATTGGATTTGTGTATTAAAAGATAATTTCTTCTGCTCTACCGCATATATACTTGGCAACATCAGCTAGTGCCAATATCACAGCACCAAGTTTGCCTTAATAATGTCATAAAGCATTTAGCAAAGCACTAAAAAATATCGGCTTGCTACTCGGCTCTATTACCATAAGAACGAAGCTTCCAGTCAAAGCTTTCCTATAACATTTTTTTGTTCAACATAACTAAGCGCTAAGTATTTTTGCTAGATCTTTTTCTTTCCCGATTAGCGATTTTTCTACTCTCCTCAGTACGATATATGCGCAGTTATCAGTGCTACTATCCCTGTTTAATCCCTCTGACATAGTGTTCATAGAACCCATGTTGGTATTTGCAGTAACTACTAAGCGCTTCTTTCATGTAACATTACTGGCTTTTATAGCGAACACGCTACGCAATGGAAAGGCAACAGTAGCACTGAGATGTGGATGGTGTGAGAGCGTGAGTGGTGAGTGATGGTGAGGGTGAGTGAAAGGATAAAGATAGGAAGGTAAAAGATAATCAGATTAAAGCGGAGGAGGTGAGAGAAATGGAGGTAGGAGAGACGAAAGTAGGATAGATGGATGTAGGGGAGATAGAGATAGAGAAGATGGGGGATAGGGGAGATGGAGATAGGAGAAGAGAAGGTTGGGAGTCATAAATAGGAGAAATGGATGTAGGGTAGATGGATATTATAGATATTTAGGTAGGGGGATGGAATATAGCAGAGAGCGAGAGAGGGGAGGAATGGAAAGAACTTACCTGCACAGGCGGGCCGTAGGTGATATTTCCATCCCATATTATTTCCAACATCAGCAACGTACTCTCTCTCAAGCAGTAGCTCACACCTGCTGTCAACTGTCATGTAGTTGACTGCCACACACAGAGCCGATGACTCATTGACGCATCTCTCCTTACAGACATCCAGAGTGGTGGCAGTCAGACTCTGGTTCTGTGATATTTTGGGTGTCAACTTCTGACCCTCACTGCTGGCCTCCCAGTCACAGGATAAACTGGAAGCTGGATGGGAAGTAATGGTTGTTCCATAGCAGATGGATTTATAGGATTTATAGCATTATGTATCAAGCTTCATGAGGTTTATCTCAATACAAAGTAACCAGGTGGGTGACATGTGGAAACAGAAGGACAGGTAATACAACTATTCTGAAGTTTTACTTCGGACATGTTTCAAACCATATTTGCATGGTGACACTGTATAAGTTGACGGCTTGTGTCATTCTCCTGTCAATTTTCGCGTACACTCCTGTGCCTATCCGTGGACACCCTTGCGCCTATCCGCACTCACTCCCGCATCCTTCTCCTTACTTCTGCACGGGCTAGTGCACGAATGTCGACAGGAGAATGACAAAAGCCAAGTTGCCTTCCTACCTCCCAGGATAGAGAGTTGGATGAGAAGTATATGAAGGCAAGTCATCACTCTTCTTCCATTTGATGATCCAGCTCACAAAATCTCATACATGCGCGACAGCTCAGACATGCTCTTGAGAAGTAACGAGAAGCTGGTTGGGTGGAGATGAGGTGACATGTACTTTATATACATGGTTAATCCGTAGAGAGTAACAAAAACTAGAGCAGCAAGCATAAAGGAATCTTCTGGTTGATTTGAATTCATTTCTACATCACTCAGTGATCATGAATTACTCAATTGGACAGATTATAGCAACGGGCTGGTATGAATGGCTTTGATTTTTATCTGAATTATAAAGAAATGAAAGCTTACCTCTCAGTTTTCGTTTGACTTATTTTGTATCGGTTGTCAATTGAACAGGGATAACAAATCCTAAAAACAAAAACAAACACTCTGCTCACATGCTGGCACACAGGCACAACATTCCACACTTCAAGACACATCAAGAGTGGAGTGCATTATGGGAAACTGTCTGAGGTCTGATGTGATCACAGTCTATCAGGGGAAGTAGAATATAACCTCCCAGCTCTGACCTATGACCTCTCACCTCTGTGTTGCTCATTGCTGAATCTTGTGATTTTCTCATCATGGGTGTGATAGACTGGAGGTTGAGACTGCACTGCAGTGGAGCAGGAAGCAATAGCAAACTCCCAAAATCTGAAATTGTGAAGAGAGAGAGGAAGGGAGGAGGGAGGAAGAGGAAGGGAGGAGGGAGGAAGAGGAAGCGAGGAGGGAGGAAGAGGGATGGAGAGAGGTGAGAGGAATTGCGGGAGGGGCAAGAAATGGAGGGATGGGAGAGGAATGGAGGGAAGTAAAAGCAATGTAGCAAATAAGCGCAATTTTTCAACATCATTCTGATGTTTACATCATTGTCAATGAAACCAGTTACGAAGACGATTATTCTTCCACGCGTGCCCATTTGTTTCCTGTCAGAAATAATTTCTGGTTTGTTTTAACAGTCACTGCCATTGATCATGGCAGTAGCATTCCCCGCTACTACATGGACATACTTAGTCCTTTGTTATTCAGTATCGATCAACTACGTCTAGCTGTATTTTTGTGTCATCACAGAGTTTTGTATAATAGCTGCGTTTGTCCAAGTTGTGGTGAGTTGATACGGACTATGAGGCGTGAAATACATTTGGACGGCTTAGTTTGGTAAGTAGTTAGTAGTATTTTACTGTTCACCATGATCTTAATTTACGTTTCTCATCAATGGTATATGGCGATCACTTTCCTTGCCTACGTATGATTTTGCATTACAGTATTTCCTTGTGATTTATTGCCATTTGTTGCTACACATATTTCGAAGCTCCTTTTTCGAGTGCACAGCGTTTTTTGTACTGTACGTAATTGCCGACTTTGTTGTGTTCTTCGAGGTGAGTCGTTGCTAGCCTATTTACGAGGAATAAGAGCGTTGGAATTGCACAAGTACCTATGTATTCCACTATAAACTAATCTGTAGAACATTAAAATTTGTATCCTATGTCCGCCCTTTTATTTCCACATCGTTGCATTGTTTGGGTGATTGCTAAGTTTTGAATATTCTTTCTCCAAAGTACTTCAAGCTAGCGCACAATTTATTTACTTTTGTATTGTTTTTCATCTTCCTTTACAGCGTGATTAATGACCATTGTGTTTTTTAGGTATCGTAGTCCCTGCTGCAGAGAATTTAGTGTACAATTCAGTTCTTTCATCAATCTCCCTCTTTGCGTGAGTATTGTACACACCAACGCTCTGTGTCCTCTCTCTCCTTCCTCATTCTGACATTTATGTTCCGTTATTATTTCTTTTTAGTTACCACTATCCAACATTCTTATTTATATGTTGTGTTGTGATGAGCCTCCCAGCTGCAGGAGAGCGCGCCGCTACAGCATTTCTAGTGCATGTCTAGCAGTTAAGCTCGCTTTGCTGTTGCGAGAAGGTTGTGCACACACATCGGTGAGTACCGTTCATGGCTGTGCACATGCGCAAACATGTTCTGTTGCATCAATACTAAGCATATTTCACAGGACATTCATCCACCCTCTATGGTTGGTTGTCCAGGGAGGAGGGTGCAGATTGATGAGAGTATGTTTCGACATCGCGAGGTGAGTTCACATATTGATAACCATCACTTGTGAAATATACAACGAGTTGTTCATGAGCATAGTTAATGTTCTTCATTTCAGTATGACCGTGACAGAGTTCCCACGCCGCAATGGATGTTTGGTATTGTGGCCCTGGAGTACCAGCCACCGAGGCCCATATTCCACATTGTGCATAGACGTGATGCGCAAACCCTTGAGCCTCTCATAAGATATCATTGCCATCCTGGAACAACTACTGTAAAACCAGAAATTTTAGCGCCTTAAACAAAAGCGTTGTCGGAGATTTGCAAAGTTTCCTGAAATAAATGCGCTTTTTTTCCCATAGCTCCAGAAATCATAAAATTAGCGATTTTCTTTTACAGTTTGGTTGATTACTGGTTATCCTGACACAACCTTTCATCATTTATTCATCTCTATCATAGTTGTGATAAGTCTTACTTCCTTTACCTTACCTGCACCATCTAAGTCCCAGTGATTATGTTAGCTTTGTTCGGCAGAAAAGTACTTCAGAAAACTCATTGCAATGTGGGTCACTCAAGCTTCATCAGGTCCGCTAGAGTACCCAAAACATAGAGGGTAATCAGCACTTAACTAGCCAATCAGCACTCAACTAGCCAATCAGCACTCAACTAGCCAATTGCAGTAACAATGATTTCTACTCAAACTAATGTAGCCATATGTATCTAGACCTATCTAGTAGTCTGTCCAATCAATAGGTAATAGCGAATTCAAATATCGCGATTCCTCTGCCAACACTACTTAACACTACTCAAACACTGATTACTGGTTTTACACTACTCAGAAGCAATTATTGCTTCAATATATCGAGAAGACAACTCCAAAAATAAATCAATATCAATTGTACTCTGAGCCCATTCCTACGTGTTCGACTTTGGCTATTGATGATTGGTTGTGTCACATTCCGTTGTTACATGTAGGCGTGCATACTAATACGGTAGAAGGCTGCTGGAAGTGGGCAAAGCAAGCAATGGCTCATTCCAAGGTCCATAGCAATGAGTGGCTTTATCTATATCTTCAAACCTATATCTGGCATAAGTGGAGAGGAGAACCCCACCATGGTGGGGTGTTTCAATGCTTGCTGGCAGACCTGTCTGAGGTGTACGAGGTATGATGATAGTGTTACTGGTGTCATAATTGTCATGCATTGTGAAGCATTATGAGGTCACAATTTTTTGCTATACTGGTTTGATACATTACTTTGGAGTTGTCATTCTTTTTACCATTAACTGTTGTCATGAATATGCTAAATTTTTTTTGTTACTAACAACTGTTTTTCGCAGTCCAAGAAATAATGGAAGTTAAAAAAGTAATATAGATAATATAAAAGTGTCATGTGTTGCTAATATAAGTCTTGTTTTTCCAGTGATATCCACAGGGGGTGACAACCTAATATTGTCATCTCCCCTCCACTTGTTTCTCGCCCTGTACATCTGCGTCAAGGTGTGCGTTGTGTATGGCATTCAGTGTAGTGAGCCCTTTCTTTTGCCCACTGCGCCACTGTTTCACCATCTGCAATGGGGAGCACATTATTGGGGTACTGGGTGTTCAATGCCAACGCATGACGCTGCACAACAGTACTAACGTCTTCATAAAGGCCCTTATTCTGCACCAGCATGTAGTAGTGCTCAAACCGCTGCGCTGTCTGCCTATCCTAACCCAGAATTTGAAGACCCTGATACACCGATCCAACATCTGCCAGTCACTTTTTCAGTTTGAAGCCACTGACACAATGCCACGACGGCCTCTGGAGCGTCCACTACAGAAAGCTGTTGGTTAGGTACATACTGGCATTCAATGGAGTGCTAGGACTGGTTACTCAGACTGACCTCTGTAAAACTACCGTCAACTGGTTAGTGTAGTTTGTCCATCTGACCGGCTGCTACTACTACTGGACACTGAGAGCAAGCAAGAAGTATGCGGGAGAGCGCATGGAGGGGGTGACATATCACGAGTACGTGTCATGGTGTCATTAACTGCAACACAAAGGGGACAAATATTCAGTTTTTTAAATTTGGTCACGTTCGCTTAGTTGTGGAATTTTATACGCACCCTCTGTACCGGTGTACTGAGCATTACCGCGCGCTGACAACGTTCTTATGGCCGTCAATGATCTGCCTCTTGCAATTAATGTAAATATTCTTCAGCTGGACCGTTTGACTGTACAGCAGGCCATCTCATGGATTACAATGCGGCCCTGTATAGGCTGATGAAGAAAGTGTGATAAATATATTGTAGAAGTAGAAATTTTTGTGGAGTGACTTGAAATGCAGTTTTTTTGCTAGGTTGCTTAATAGAAAAATAATTTTCCACCATCTTTTTCCTCAAACCGAATGAAAAATCACAAATAATTTCCGTTCGCATAAAAATTATATGTTCGCAGGATTAGAAACAACCTTAAGCACAAAACTTTCTACTTCTACAGTAAATTATTTTGACTCTAACCATCAGAAGTTAAGGTTGTTATAGAACCATATAGCTCATTTTCAATATCCATCTTCAGATCGCTTATTTTAGAGCTGTTGGGGTTGTCAAACAACATCTGACGGCCCGGCCAGAGCTACAAATCATAGCAACGGTTGAAAAGGTTGTTGTCTTAAGACCACTTACTTTTGAACGCGATGGAGCAGTGCATCGCGTATTGGTTCTAATGTCAACAAGAAGGCAGTGGTTGGAGTGTCTACACGACCTGCCATGTATGAAAATGTAGGACACATTATTTCAGTTTACCTGCGCAGGCTGGTCGTAGGTAATTTTTCTATCTTGCAACGCCGTCAACAGTAGCAGTGTACTCTCTCTCCAGCAGTAGCTCACAGCTTCTGTCAGCTGTCATGTACTTGACTGCCACACACAGAGCCGATGACTCGTTGACACATATCTCCTTACAGACATCCAAAGCGGCTGTGGTCAGCCTCTGTGTCTGTGATATTCTGGGTACCGACCTCTGACCCCCACCGTTGACCTCTCAGTCACAAGGTAAGCTGGAAGCTTGATGGTGAGTAAATATGACTCATCATTCAGGGATTTATAAGGTTTTCATGAGATCTATTGCAGTAAACACTAAAAAGTTGACTTCGTCGTTGAAGCAGATCAATAAGTAATAGAATTGTATGGATGCTTTCCGTTAACCTTTTTACTTGATAAACGCTTTATCAATATCCTTTCTCACCTCCTAGGAAAGAGAGATGGATGAGAAGTTGGTGAAAATGAGTCATTGCTCAGATTTCAATTGACGACTCCATTCAGAGGCTGGATGATATGAACTATATATGACGCACGATAGGGAAAAGACAAGAACGCAGCCGAGCAGTGATCAGCTGACAAATAAGCTAGCTTCTGACACAGCAGACTAACTCTCGCTGCCAGCATGGAAGAACTTCGTGGTTGATTCGAATTCATTCCGACATCACTCAGTGATCATGAATTACTCCATTAGACAGATAATAGCAATGGGCTGCTATGAATGGTTCTGATGTTTATTTGGTTTATAAAAAGATGAACGCTTAGTGCTGAGATTTCTGTGAGACTTCCGTTCATGCGGCGCAGCGGATTGACATCTTAACCAATTTTAGACATGTAGTCGGATAAAAATAAGGCATACAAGTTCGCATATAATTGAATGCGAGAGTGCCATGGGAACATATGTGATGTGATAATACATGATAAAACTCTTGCGTAGCCATTGATGAATATTGCAATCAGCAGATGAATGTTGTGACCGAGTAGAGTTTCATATTGCATGTGCAGTAAAACATAAATAAATGGTGTAGTTATAAAATCAGATTTTTCCTAGTTTGATCTAATCATTGGCACTGCTAGACCAGTGAGCTAAAGGAAAACAGGCTGATAAACATATTCTGTTACCTGTTACACGTCTGAATACCATGAAATGGTAAACGCATTACATAGCCACAAGCTCAGTGTTATCTTAAATGGCCATCATAACTCACACAGTGATTATATGATCTCAACAGTAAATATGATATATCAGCCAATCGATTCTATGATAGTGGTTTTAGTGACCTTCACCTTCACCAGTACTGCTATATTGTGTTGAAATGGCTGTAAATGATATCGATTTTACCTCTTAGAAATCAAGATAGCCGCAGCGAGCGACTCAATTAGCTAAACTTAGTGATTCAGAAGAGAGAATGACAAAAGCCAATATTTTGTACCATTGCTTGTCAGCATTGTCTGTTCAAATCAGTTTCAATGCCACCCAAGGTCTCATTATGATTGTATTTACACACGTTTAACGAGCGAAAAATAAAGAGGTAACGTTGTCCCCAACTCTTGTAGCCAATAACAAAGTAATAGATGCCTCGCAGTATATTACAGATCCAAGTATACTATGAGTGCTGTAGATTTAGCATAGCTTTAGCAGTGTTCTTATGCCACGTATGATCATCTGATCTGATTAGGTCAAAGGTCGGGTGAACTAGCGGAGGTGAAATACCAAAATTCTCGCGAACTTGAATTTCTCGCCTCACCTTGCCGTTAACTTCAGCAGCAATGAGCTGTGGGGCTGCTCTATCTCTACCTTGGAAAATATTCGCAAACCAGGAGCTCCTGCCTTATGATGTCACTAACAAAGATTCTAGAATGATGTTTGATTAAAGAGTGCCAAGGAGGATACATCAAATTTTTATTAAAGCTGTTACACATCTACATTAATATGTTAGAGCGTGAGAAATGGGGCAAATAATAGACTTCAATTCTTTTGTTCCTCCCAAACAAGCATTGCCACCAAAGAATAGATCAGAGTGAATCAGAAGTTTTGGTGGCACTCAGATCTTTGAGCGCATTAGAAGAGGGTATGAGGAAGAGGGTTAACAGAATAGAACAGTGTAAGCAGTATATGGAATGTGGTGCTGTCTTCATGTCTTTCTTTCGGAGTCACAGAGTGTAACAGATAGCAGATAATATTTAGTTGGTGTATAGTTTCACACTCATACCCAACTTGCTCTCATTGCGACATAAAAATTACCTTGGAGAGATCATTCAAGAAAATTTCTAATGATGTTAAGCTAGGTAAAAAAAATTCAGCTTTTGTCATTCTCTTGTCAACATTCGTGCCTCAGCACGTCCGAGAGTGAGCTGGAGTGTGCGTGGATAGGCATGGGAGTGAGCGGGGATTGGCACAGATGTGTTCGCGGCTTAGTGCGGGAGCGTGCCCGAAAATCAACAGGAAAATGACACAAACCTAAAACTCAATTACATATTGTTTATCATTATGTTCTCCTATCCAGATACTTGGTTTCAAGCGTAGTCTCCTTGCAGAAATAAACTAACTAAATAATAGCTCATGGAAATATGAGTGTATGTTTAATGTCCACAGATTTCTACATCCTGTTTACTTAAAAATAGACCCAAAATATAAGTTATGTTACCATCTTACCTCCATCCTGTTGACCCAGTTATTATCGCTCCTAGTCAACCTACAGGAATAAAGAGACGAACATTATTTCTATGGAAAAACTAAAACATGTAGATAAACATCACAGCAAAACCAATACTGCCAGGCCATTTGCATCCATACCAATCACCTATTTCACTAATAAACCCAGGCTCTGCTATAATATTGGCAACAAGAGCCACACATTGCTTGTATCTTGACTTAGCTCAATTTTTGGTCTTTCGTGAATCTACGGTCACTGTGCCCTCACTTACCCTCACACTATCAATCAATTGCCCGCATTCGTCTGCAGTTGCTTGCAATTGGCTCCATGTATGCGTGAGCAATAGGTAAATTACATTTAAGTTGATATGTTACATAGTACATAGATTGTAGAGTTGTTCTATCATATACGCTTCCGTAGTTTTAACCAATTTTGGGAATCACACCGATGTGGAGTTCAAGCAACCAGTAGAACAGCGGAGCCAATTTTATACAATAGACTAAACAGTGTGGGATAGCCTATGTGAGCTGCTATAACATCAATACACAGCAATGAAATGGACTCAACACCTAAACAAGTACAGTAGGAAACATAGTTGAGACTTATGAAACAGAGACTATAAAAGGCAATGACGCTGATGGATAGTGTTCTTTTGAGCTCCAGAGGTAGGACTGGTAAGACCAGCCTCCTTCACATTAGTTATTTATTGAGACTTATGCAACGGAGCCTATAAAAGGCAGCAGCTCTGATTGTATCATTTTAGCCCTAGACGCAGGACTGGCAACATTAGTCCTCTCCATATCTCTGTCAATTTTCAAGACACAATATTCATTCACGGTGACAGGAGATTCATGGGAGCCACTACTTCGAGCAGTGGCTGGTTGAGAGTAAGATGAATTATCATCTTTTCAGATTTGAAAGCCTTAGTTTATAATAGCAATCGCGCATTGTCAGAATCGGCCTGTAACAGTGTCTCATATGCTTCTACTCTTACCGATTCTAGGTCGACATTCACGAAAGTAGTTTGATCATTGTTGAGGTCAGTGTTCTGTGGTGTAACAACTCCAGCTGTAACCGATTGAAATGAAAAGAACCAGTATCAAATTATTCACATAAGTGATCATGCCTACCCTAGATTATCATCTGTATTAAGGCATTTCCTTTTATTATGTTGTGTAAGCTTTGATCATGTTTAGTAAAATAACTCAGCTAATTTTCTGACTTACAAAAAATTTAATGAATATGCCGATTATTTGTTAAATGTGTCCAAGATAAGTCCCTGTATCACGCTTGGTTACTTTGTGATGCAGCAATGACATTGCAACTCGAACATATCATTATGATCTACCAAAATACATATGTGTACAATAGTTGGCATACTGACCAGTCTCATTGGCATCTTGGCAATCTCCTTGATCCAGCGTAGAACCAGCGGGCTTACCCGTCTGCAAAATAACAACTAGATTGCAGATGAGATACATGTAGCTTTGGTGAAAACTTAAATCATTCCAATGCTATTCAGACCAATTGTTCTTTATACCTAGTGTTTTCTGCCAACTCCAGTCGTGACAGAATGTAATGAGTTTACTTCGTGACGACAAATTGATGTGACAATTCTGTGCGACATGGCTATTACAGCAACATGATAGTAGTATGGTGATGAGAATTCTGCGTTTAAACTGTTAGTAGTGACATTCAAAGTGCCGTTCTACTGGGGAAGTGGTAGCATATTAGAGTCATCGATAGAGGGAGAACAGTATATTAAAGTTAATTCCGTACCTCATACAATGGAGTCTGCTGAAAATCAGTACGATTCGGCTGTGACTCAAGTGAGGACATGACATGAGGAGTTATCTCCTCATGAGAAGGTCCACTAATATCACCGCCTAACTTATCGTATTGATGTTCATGGCTCATTTCCTCTCTATTCAGTCCATCTATAACATTCAGCAATGATCTACTAGTCTACGCAGTAACAGTAAAGGCATAAGCTATGCTAACTGTGTCAGTCATAGTTGAGAGCACAGTAGCTGAAGTACTTGAAAGTCCTGGGAAACACTGAATAGTTGGCATGTTCCCATCTTATCCTTCATATAATTTCTTTGATTTCTTTCTTACCCATATAGACCTGCTCCGTCCTCTCAGATCCTCTTGCCTTGAGCTTCTTCCTCCTGTATAAATAAATAAAAGCTTTGGAAATAAAAGTGTCTTCTGTCATTCTCCCATCCATATGCGCTCATCAGCACGTGCGGGAGTATGTGTGCACGAGAGGGAGTGAGCGGGAATGAGCAGAAACGAGCGCGCATAGATTCAGGAGTATGCGCGAAAATCGTCAGGAGAATGACAGAAACCAAAAAAGTTTGAAAAAATCCACCGTTCCCGAGTATGTTTTACTCTTCTAGCGGTAGGTGCGTCGATTTCATAAACGCCAGTGTCAAGCTGAAGCTGAAGCCGACTTATGTCTGGTGAAAGCCGTGTAACACCGGCACATGATTCCAGTACGCCTAACAGTAAAGGAATAAAACACACCGATTTCCCGGTCAAGAGGCATGATAATTCAAATGTGCTATTATCTCTTTATGTCTCTGTTCACCCTGCGTCCAGCAATACATGTTCTTTGATGACTAGACCAACGATTTACCTGCATCATCAACTATCGAATGTAGTCAATATGTTTCCACTGTCGGAACCATTGCTCACCATCAAAGTCTCAATCTTCCTCGTTAATACTATTACAGTAAAATACATTCTTATTGCGTAATAAGCATTGCAACATAATCATAAATACATTCACGTCTGTTCTAGAAATACTTCATCGTTGGTTACTAGGGAAGTATATTATAAGAATTTAAGCAGTCAGACTTTCAGCGATTGAAGTTGAAAACTTTTAAAACTTGTGTGCACTCCTCTTCGACACCGGGATTTGATAGCTTCTTCAACTCTAGAGCAGTCTAACTCTCAATGGGTGGATATATGAATATTCGGCCCTGTTGGTTACTAACAGTTACAGTTTCCTAACTGGCATATAAATTGCTGTTTACTAGCATCGTTAGGGTGATTATCTTAGATTCTTCATTCTGTACACTACACCATTATATGTCATCCTCTCCTCCTCCCATTCACCTAACCTCCATTAGTTATTAATTGTACCTCCACCAAATCCCCCGTAGCCTAGACATTATGTTATGTTATAAACTACTTACCTTTGAATAAACAGAATGATCCCCACGACAGAGAGTGTGATCACGACGATAGACACCGGGATTGCTATCCCGAGTGTGGATTGCAAAGAAAGCTTGTGGGTGGAACTTGCCGTCGTTACTGTTTCAGAAATGGCTTATTAAGATAATGCAACAAACTGAAAAGGAATGAGAGCCGTATTTTAGATGATCAAGTTTCTCCACTAATGCAATAACGAGTGCTATAATTATATCCTACAATTATATTGAGAACAATCTTAACAACTGCAATCGCTTAGTGATTATCAGGAACATTTGGTGTTGATGCCAGCAATGCTGTCGGCATACCTTTCAATTCATTTGTATTTCCCAATTCACCCATTCTGGGTTTTAGGTGGCAAGATTTTTGGCACCATTTACGCTCCTATGGGAATATCTGTCAACCTGACAGGTTGACAGGTACGGGTCCATACCTGTCAACCTGTCAGGCTAAAAATACTGGAGATTCTGCTGTCTGAACTTTAAGAAATCATAGCTCAGAACAGCAACCCCTTACAGCTAAGGTTCTGGGATATTTGAGCTCAGCTCAGCATGCTCTAACTGATGAGCTGCAGGAGAACCATTAAACCAATAATAGCAATTTTGACTCTAAATTCTAGCATCTATAACTCAGGAGTCTCCCAGGAAATATGGGAGACTTGACAGGTATGCCTATTGGCATTTTCGCCAGTTTCATAGAAACTGGTGTTGAGCTTGTGAAACCAGCGAGCATGCTGATAGTAGAGCAAAGCATGCTAGATTTTAGGGTCAAAACCGCCATAAAATTGTTACAATTGTTGGCTAACTATTTACATAGTCATGAGATGTGGTCAATAATTTCATCTTTTAGTGCTGCATTACGTCAAAATAATTATTCTGAATTAATTTTTAGATTAAAATTTTAATCTATAATCAATATTATTTTAATCTTGCCACTACAAACTAGTTCCTGAGCTATAGGGTTCATGACGGCATCATTGCTACCCACCAGCTGACATCACCGTAATGTCTTGGGTGGGTAATTAGTGGTATCCAACTGCACGTGTGTTCAGCTTGCTTAGATAAATACGCTATCATACCTGTAACTGCAAGAGTATGGCTCCTGGCTTGCTCATCCCTTCAGTTCACTGTCGGGGGGGGGGAGGGGGGGGGGGGGGGGGG
>ERZ1740065.616-NODE-616-length-19623-cov-5.848426_pt1 | contig 19623 bp, 22 predicted proteins | sample MGYA00581738_ERZ1740065 | MGnify/ENA primary metagenome ERZ1740065 (study PRJEB43018, sample SAMN04849749) | marine metagenome | isolation source: floating plastic debris | place: Pacific Ocean | collected 2008-09-01 | study: EMG produced TPA metagenomics assembly...
GATCGGCCCCGTCAACGGCTTCGGCTGCGCTGTCGAACACCTGCTCGCACGCGCCGATCCTGCGCGCGGTGTCGCGGGTCTCTGCACTGCGGGCGTACCCTGTCACCTCGCGCGCAAGGCCGCCGCGCCGGATCGCCCAGAACATCGATGACGCGATCAGCCCGCGGCCGATCAAGGCCACCCGATTGTACACCACGCTCATGACGCCCCCTTGAAACCGGCTAGTGCGCCAAGCACGCGGGTCACATCCTCCGGCTGCCCCACGGTGATCCGCAGCGCTTCGGGAAACCCGTAGCCCTTGACGAGACGCACGAGGATACCGGCGGCCTTCAGATGCGCATCCGCGGCAAGCGCTTCACCCTCATCGGCAAAGCGGGCCAGCACGAAATTGGCGTGGCTGTCGTCACAGGCAATGCCAAGCTGCCGTAATCCGCCGGTCAGCCGCACGCGCTGTTCGGCAATCTGGCGAAGACAGGTTTCGACGAATCCACGGTCGCGCATCGCCGCTTCGGCACCTGCCAGCGCCACGCTGGACATGTTGAACGGCCCGCGAATGCGGTTCAGCACGTCGATGACCCGCTGGGAAGCATAGCCCCAACCGACCCGCAGACCGCCCAGCCCGTAGAGCTTGGAGAAGGTGCGCGTCATCACGACGTTGTCGCGCGCAGTGACCAGCGCAGCGCCACCGTCATACCCATCGAAGAACTCTGCATAAGCGCCATCAAGCACCAGCAGGCAGGTTTCGGGCACGGCATCGGCAAGGCGCTCCAGCTCGGCCAGCTCCAGCGCGGTCCCCGTCGGGTTTGCCGGGTTCGCGATGTAAATCAGACGGGTATCGGCGGTTGTCCTGTCGATCAACGCCCCGACATCGACGCGGCGCTCCGTCTCGGGCGCGACAACAGGCGTCGCCCCCGCCGACAAGGCGAAGATACGGTAGAGCGAGAAGCCGTGTTCGGTGTAGAGCACCTCGTCACCTGGGCCGGCAAAGGCCATGGCCAGCAGCGTCAGAATTTCATCGGAACCCACACCGCAGATGATCCGGTCCGCGTCCAGCCCGTGCACCTCTGCAATCGCGGCCCGCAGGCGCGCATGATCCGTGGGCGGATAGCGATGCAGCCCCGTCGCCGCCGCAACCACCGCTTCGGACGCCATCAGGCTTGTGCCCAGGGGGTTTTCGTTCGAGCTCAGCTTGAGCGGGTCGGTCTGCCCGTCGATCTGCGATGCACCACCCTGGTAAAGGGCAATGTCCATGATTCCGGGTTGCGGGCGAATGGCTGTCGTCATGGGGTCGTCTCCTGTCCGGCGGACCTTAACGAGGTGCCGCACGGACTGCCACCATCAAGTCGCGGTCTCCGGTCTTGCCCGGACACGGCGCCATGCGCAGCGAAGCGCCCGGAATTCGGCGGGTACCTTCGACCGGCGCGGGGATTGCGAGGTCATTAAATAGAAAAACGCCGCCCGACAGTGTCGCGGCGGCGTTTGCCATTTTTCCGGGGCGTCTGCACGACGCCGGTTGTGCTGGCGTATCAGGCCTGGCGCGCTTTGCGACGACCCGCCCAGCCAAGGCCGCCCATCGCCACACCGAGCAGGAGCACGGAGGCCGGCAGCGGCACTGCGGACACGTCCACACCGTCAACCGAGAACCCGTCGTTCAGCTTGAACCGCTCACCGCCGGAGGTGGTGTAGTTGCCGAGCACGATTTCCGCGGTGGAAACCTGCTGGCCGAAGTCGATGACAACGGTCCGAGCGTTGCCGTTGGGCAGTTTGCCACCGGTGCGCAGCTCTTTCGATTCGCCACCTGCGGTGATCCGCAGGAACGCGCCCTGGTCGCTGCCGTCATTCAGCACGAAGGAGAGCTGGTCGAAGAGGCTGCCGATGTCGACGGTCCACTTCATGCCCCATGTGTCGTTGCTGTCGAGGAACCACGAACCGCCTTGGGGAACGGTGTTGGTGCGGCCAAAGAGGCTGCCGTCGCGCAGTGCCAGCTCTTCGCCGGTTCCGGTCACGGATCCGCCGCTGCCAACGCCGCCGAGGCTTTCAAAGGTGCCGACTGCTGTTCCCAGAGACGGGCCAACTTCGCCCTCGCCCCGTGTGGCGCCCAGGTTTTCGAAGTCTTCACCCACGTGATTGGGCGCCCCAAAGCTGCTGTTGTAGGCACCGGCGTCGAATGTGGAAACGGAAATGGTGGCGGCTTGTGCGCCAACTGTGCAGGCCATCGTCACGGCAACCGCGCAGGTTGTCTTCAAGATACTCATTACTCACTCCAGAACATTTTACCAAAATTTGCACTTTTGGACGTAAGGTGACGCGAGGGTACTGTCAAGCGGATTTCCGCCGAACGGTTTGTTTCCAACGTGGCGTCACCTTGCGGTTGCGGGGCGGCCCCTTGCTTGTCCTGCCAGCGCGGTCGCGCCCCGCCCTTGTGAAGGGTTTGCGGCTATGCGACGGTTTCACGATGTCTCACGCCCGTTCGGACCTGAATGACCGCTACAGCGCCGCCGCCCCGAAATGGTCGGACAAGATGCGGATGCTTGGGTATTATGACGGCTATCTGGGGTTCCTGTCGGATCGGCAAAGGTCCGATGCCTCCGGTGCGGAGGTCATTGATATCGGCACCGGTACCGGCGCCATGGCAGAGGCCTGGGTGGCCATTCACGGCGCGCCCGGACGCATGGTCTTGCTCGACCCCTCGCCCGCGATGCTCACCGTCGCCAAGACCGCGCTTTTGCGGCGTGACGTCATCGCCGAGACACGTGAGGCAGGGCTCGAAAGCACCGAAGGCGACAGGTTTGACGTACTGCTGGCGGCGCATGTGATCGAACATTTCGATGCACCGCTAGAGGCGTTGCGGGCAATGCGGCGCCTCGCACGGCCGGGCGCGCGGCTCTGGCTGGCGGTGTCGAAGCCGCATTGGTGCAACGTGATCATCTGGCTGCAATGGCGGCACCGCACCTTTCAGCCCAGCGAGGTCGGGAAACTACTGACGGCGGCGGGTTTCGAGGTGGAGGCGCACTATGCCTTTCCATCCGGTCCTCCGTCCCGCACCAGCTTCGGCGTCCTGGCCCGCGCGGTCTGAACGAAAAAATGCCGCGTCGGCTGAGCGACGCGGCATTTCGGTAAACCGATGTGAAGACGTTTAGTTTTTCGCGTAGAATTCGACGACGAGGTTGGGTTCCATCATCACCGGATAGGGCACATCGCCCAGGGACGGGGTGCGCACGAATTTCGCGGTCATCTTGGAGTGATCCACCTCGACGTAATCGGGAACGTCACGTTCCGGCAATTGAGTCGCTTCGAGCAGGACAGTCAATTGCTTGGACCGGTCGCGGACCTCGATCACATCGCCTTCCTGAACGCGGTAGGACGGGATATTGACCTTCTTGCCGTTCACCTTGACGTGGCCGTGGTTCACGAACTGGCGCGCGGCAAACACGGTTGCCACGAACTTGGCGCGGTACACCACCGCGTCGAGGCGACGTTCCAGCAGACCGATCAGGTTCTCACCGGTATCGCCCTTCACCCGCTCGGCTTCGGCGTAGATGCGGCGGAACTGTTTTTCGGTCAGGTCGCCGTAGTAGCCCTTGAGCTTCTGCTTGGCGCGCAGCTGGATACCGAAATCGGAAAGCTTGCCCTTGCGACGTTGGCCGTGCTGGCCGGGGCCGTATTCGCGGCGGTTGACGGGGGATTTCGGACGACCCCAGATGTTTTCGCCCATGCGGCGGTCGATCTTGTACTTGGCAGACGTGCGTTTGGTCACGGCTGATCTCCTTTCACGTGGCCCTTGCGGGCAATGAAGGGCGTTGTCCTCTGGCGAGCGCCTGACAGGTTTCCCCTTGCGGGGGCCACCAACACCAATGAAGCCGCGCTTATACTGCGCCAAAAGACAGAGTCAACGCCCCTTTACCGCCAGCGCTCCGACAGCCGCGTGGCGCGGGCAACTGACCAGATGATCATTGACCATGCCGACCGCCTGCATGAAGGCATAGACGATCGTCGGACCGCAGAATCGGAAGCCCGCCTTTTTGAGATCTTTCGAGATTTGCGTCGACAATGTGGTGAAGGCCGGCACATCCTCAAGCGTTTCCCAGGCGTTCTGTAACGGTGCACCGTCTACATATTTCCATAAAAACTGATCGAACCCCTCGCGCGCTTCGATGTCCTGCCAGACCCGCGCGTTGGAAATCGTCGCCTCGATCTTGCCCCGGTGACGGATGATGCCGGGATCGGCCAATAACCTGTCGATGTCCTTCTCTCCCCATTCCGCGATCACGTCGGGCTGGAACCCGGCAAAGGCCATCCGGAAATTTTCCCGCTATTTCAAAATGGTGATCCAGCTCAGCCCGGCCTGGAAACCATCGAGCACCAGCTTTTCCCAGAGCGCGCGGCTGTCGTATTCAGGCACACCCCAATCCGTGTCGTGATAGCGCAGATAGATTTCCTCCGGTCCGGCCCAGCCACAGCGCTCCATCCGGTTTTCCTTTCGTTTACGTTACTTTTCAATCGATTAAACCACATCTCAAATTAGAACAAAATGAGAATATTTACGTGATTTTAGCACCTTTGCCGACAAAGTGGCGGCACCAGCTCTGTACGAGGACCCGATGACCGGATCGAGAAAAAGGCGATTGGCAGATGTTCCACCGGGGGCAGAGAACCCGCTGCAGTTTGCGCTGTCCCAACGTGACAAGAACACTGTCAACATGGTGGCCGAAGCCATCAAGCACAAACAGGTGCTGCTGGCCTTTCAACCGGTGATGCAGGCCCGCGCGACGGAGAAGGTTGCCTTTTACGAAGGATTGATCCGGGTTCTGGATTCAACCGGCAGGGTCATTCCCGCCAGCGATTTCATGGACACCATCGAGAACTCGGAGCTTGGGCGCCAGCTCGACACGCTTGCTCTGGGGTTGGGACTGCGTGCGCTCAACGACAATCCGGGCCTGCGTTTGTCGATCAACATGTCCGCACGCTCCATCGGGTATCGCCAGTGGAACCGGACATTGGACCGGTGGCTGACCCGGAACCCCCTGATTGCCGAGCGGCTGATCCTGGAAATCACGGAAAGCTCGGCGATGCTGGTGCCGGAACTGGTGGTCGATTTCATGGACCGGTTGCAGATCGAGGGGATGAGGTATGCCATGGACGACTTCGGTGCCGGGTATACGGCGCTGCGCTATTTCAAGGATTTCTACTTCGACATCCTCAAGATCGATGGGCAGTTCATTCAGGGCATCGCGACCGACCCGGACAATCAGGCGCTGACCGCCGCGCTGGTCTCCATCGCGCGCCATTTTGACATGCTGACCGTCGCTGAATTCGTCGAAAACAAGGAAGACGCCGACACGTTGATCCGCCTCGGCGTCGATTGTCTGCAGGGATACCACTTTGCCGCCGCATCAACCCGCCCACACTGGCTGCGGGATGCGGACATTCAAAAAGCAATCTGAGCGGCGCGCGCCCTGCGCGCGTGGTGCCTGGCGGGTGCCAGTTGGTTGCTGCCCCCCCGTGAATAGGCTATGCACCGAACCAATGAAGGTGAGGGGTCAGGGCCAAGGAATCCGCGGCCCGGCGAGAACGCCCCTTTTCCAGAACTGGCAAAGGACCAATTCAGATGACGAATGTCGTTATCGCATCCGCAGCACGCACCGCCGTTGGCAGTTTTGGCGGATCCTTCGCAACCACACCGGCCCACGATCTGGGTGCCGCCGTGCTGCAGGAAGTTGTGGCCCGCGCTGGCGTGGACGCCTCTGACGTGTCTGAAACCATCCTTGGCCAGGTCCTGACGGCGGCCCAGGGTCAGAACCCGGCGCGCCAGGCGCATATCAACGCCGGGCTGCCCAAGGAAAGCGCTGCCTGGACGATCAACCAGGTCTGCGGCTCCGGCCTGCGCGCCGTTGCGCTGGCGGCACAGCACATCCAGCTGGGGGATGCCGACATCGTCGCGGCTGGCGGACAGGAGAACATGACGCTTTCACCCCACGCCGCGCCGCTGCGCGCCGGTCACAAGATGGGCGACATCAAATATATCGACACGATGATCCGGGATGGATTGTGGGATGCTTTCAACGGCTACCACATGGGCCAAACCGCTGAAAACGTTGCTGAAAAATGGCAGATCGGCCGTGAGCAACAGGATGAATTCGCAGTTGCGTCCCAAAACAAGGCGGAAGCCGCGCAAAAGGCCGGCAAATTCGCCGACGAAATCGTGGCCTTCACCGTGAAGGGCCGCAAGGGCGACACCGTGGTCGAGCAGGATGAATACATCCGCCACGGCGCAACCATCGATGCGATGCAGAAACTGCGCCCGGCCTTCACCAAGGATGGCTCGGTCACGGCGGCCAACGCCTCCGGCCTGAACGATGGCGCGGCGGCGGCGCTGATGATGTCGGCGGATGAAGCGGAAAAGCGGGGCATCGAACCGCTCGCCCGGATCGCGAGCTACGCCACCGTTGGTCTTGACCCGTCGATCATGGGCGCCGGTCCGATCTACGCCAGCCGCAAGGCGCTGGAAAAGGCGGGCTGGAAAGCCGAAGACCTCGATCTGGTCGAAGCCAATGAGGCCTTCGCGGCGCAGGCCTGCGCGGTGAACAAGGACATGGGCTGGAACCCGGACGTGGTGAACGTGAACGGTGGCGCCATCGCCATCGGCCACCCGATCGGCGCATCAGGTGCCCGCATTCTGAACACGCTGCTGTTCGAGATGAAGCGCCGCGACGCCAAGAAAGGTCTTGCGACGTTGTGCATCGGCGGCGGCATGGGCGTTGCCATGTGCCTCGAGCGCCCCTGATCCAGATCAAGGCGGCGCGGTGCTGCGCCGCCTAAATGCCCCTAGTTGACTGTTTGGCGGATTTTGCTGCGCAATAATGTTGCGTATTGCGAAATCAATCCGTAACAAGATTATCAGAAACACGAAGGAGAATCCTATATGTCCCGCGTCGCACTTGTCACCGGAGGCAGCCGAGGCATCGGTGCTTCGATTTCCAACGCTTTGAAAGATGCAGGTTATACCGTCGCAGCCACATACGCGGGCAATGACGAAGCTGCGGCCAAGTTCACCGATGAGACCGGCATCAAGACCTACAAATGGAACGTGGCGGATTACAACGCCTGCAAGGAGGGAATTGCCGGCGTTGAATCAGACCTCGGCCCCATCGACGTCGTGGTCGCGAACGCGGGCAGCACGCGCGACGCGCCGTTTCACAAGATGACCCCCGAGCAATGGCAGGAGGTGATCGACACCAACCTGACGGGTGTTTTCAACACGGTACATCCGATCTGGCCCGGCATGCGCGAGCGCAAATTTGGCCGCGTCATCGTCATCAGCTCGATCAACGGGCAGAAGGGTCAGTTCGCGCAGGTCAACTATGCCGCGACCAAGGCGGGTGATCTGGGTATCGTCAAATCGCTGGCGCAGGAAGGCGCGCGTGCTGGTATCACCGCCAACGCGATCTGCCCCGGATACATCGCAACCGATATGGTGATGGCCGTCCCCGAAAAGATACGAGAATCGATCATCGCGCAGATTCCCGCAGGCCGTCTGGGCGAGCCCGAAGAGATCGCGCGCTGCGTGGTGTTCCTCGCCTCTGATGAGTCGGGCTTCATCAACGGGTCGACGATTTCCGCGAACGGTGCGCAGTTCTTCGTCTGATTGACCTGTCAGAGACAGAAAGGGCCGGTGGATCACACCGGCCCTTTCGCATCCCGTAAGATCGCTGCAGTCGATCAGCGGGAAGAATGGAACAACCAGTTCCAGGCGTCCTTCATCGCTTGCGCCCGCTCTTCATGGGCGCGTTGCATGGCGTTGCGGGTGTCACGGTTTGTCGTGGCTTCGAACATATCGATGCTCCTCACGTGCATTAGCTCAACTGATCTGATCCAAATATGGCATGCGCTAAAAAAGCGCACAAACGAGACTTTCATTCCCTTCGGTTAAGCTGTACTTAAGTGAATATGCTAGATCGGCTTCCTCCCTTGACCGCATTGCGTGCGTTTGATGCCGCCGCGCGCCACATGTCTTTTGCCAAGGCTGCAGAAGAACTCTCCGTCACGCCCGCCGCGCTGAGCTTTCAAATCAAGTCTCTCGAAACGCACCTTGGGGCGCCTCTCTTTCGGCGTCTGAACCGCGCAGTGGAGTTGACCGAAGCAGGCGCGGCGCTTGCGCCCGGGGTCGAAGACGGGTTTCAAACCCTGGGCAACGCCTGGCGTGCCGCGCAGCGACTGCAGGATCACCAGACGCTCACGGTCACGGCGGGGCCCGCGTTCACCGCGAAATGGCTGGCGCCGCGGCTTTATGAATTCGCGCAAGGCCACCCCGAAATCGAACTGCGATTTTCCGCGGCCCTCAAGATCATGGACTTCGGACGGGACGCGATCGATGTGGCCATCCGGTTTGGCCGGGAAGATGACGATGGTCTGTACAGCCTGCCCCTGGCGGCCGAATGGGTCGCGCCCGTCATGACCCCTGCGCTGGCGGCACAGTTTCCCGACGCCAATAGCCTCATGTCCGCACCGCTGATCTTTGACGATTCCATCAACTTTCTGGAACCACGGTGCGACTGGAAAGCCTGGTTTGCCGTCATGGGTATTGATTTCAACCCGACCCACGGGCCGCATTTCAGTCAGGCGGATCACGCAGTCGACGCGGCACTCGCCGGTGTCGGTGTCGTTTTGGGGCGGCGGGCGCTGGTCGTCAAAGACATTGATGAAGGGCGGCTGGTGGCCCCCTACGGCACTGCCCTTTCGACCGGCGCGCGGTTTCGCTTTCTCTGTCCCGAAGGCACCGAAAACAGGCCTCAGGTCAAAGCGTTTCGCGAGTGGATGCTGCATGAGATCAGCAAAACCACCTACATCACCGACGCGCTGAACGTCGTTGATCTGGAAGGATGAAGTAATGACAAAGACCCGGGCGACTGCCATCGGATTTGTCGCGGTGATCCTCTGGGCGCTTCTGGCTTTGCTGACCGTGGGGTCCGCCCCGACGCCGCCGCTGCTGCTGAACACCATCTGCTTTACAATCGGAGGGACCTGCGGGCTGATCTGGACGCATTTTTCGGGCGGGTTGCAGATTTTGCGTGATGTGCCCTGGCGGGTCTATCTCTTTGGTACGGCGGGGCTTTTCGGGTATCACGCGCTCTACTTTTCGGCATTGCGCCTGGCGCCCGCCGCCGAGGCGGGCCTGATCGCCTACCTGTGGCCGCTGCTGATTGTCATTTTCTCGGGTTTGTTGCCGGGGGAAAAGGTGCGGCGCGGTCATCTGCTCGGCGCCGCGATTGGTTTTGCCGGTGCGGCCCTGATCATCTCCGGCGGCGGCAGTGGCTTTCAGTCTGACCATTTGCCGGGTTACGCCCTGGCGCTGGTCTGTGCCCTTACCTGGTCTAGCTATTCGGTCCTCTCACGGCTGGTGGGGCATGCGCCCACGCAGTCGGTCACGGTGTTCTGTCTGGGATCTGCGGCCCTGTCGCTGCCATTGCATCTGATTTTCGAGCAGACGCTGCTCCCAAGCAGCGGGCTGGGATGGCTGGCCACCCTGCTACTGGGGCTTGGGCCCGTCGGGCTTGCCTTTTTCGTCTGGGATATCGGGGTAAAGCAAGGCGACATACAGCTCCTGGGCGCCGCGTCCTATGCGGCGCCGCTGCTGTCTACTCTTGTACTTGTCGTGGCTGGCATCGCCCCGTTGTCTGCAACATTGGGCATTGCCGCTGTTCTGGTGACCGGCGGCGCGATGATTGCGGCGCGCGCCAGTTTCACGTCAACGTCTTAGCTCGACAGGCGTGTGATTTCTTCTTTGAGACGCAGTTTCTGCTTTTTCAGGTCGGCGATTGCAAGATCATCCATGCCCGGCGCGCGTTGCGCTTCTTCTACGGCTTCGCTCAGGGACTGATGTTTTTTCTTCAGCTGGTCGACATGGGCAGTAACGCTCATTCATTCCTCCTGTGTGCAACGGTATGGCGTTGAGTTGATCACACCTTGTGATTCAAGTCACGCCGCATACGCAGCATGCGCATGATACCCGTTAAGATTGTATTAATGGGCTCAGAATTCAAGCGCCGCGCCGTCTCTCAGCACCGCCTTGACCTGCGGCACATAGTCATCCGCGTCCGTCACATGCTGTCCGCCCGCATGCAGCACAAGCGGAGAATGCAGCCTGAAAGCCGCGCGTCCGTTCTTGCGCGCCCGGACGATGACAAGCTCCGCCAACCGCCCCTGCCGCGGAGCGAGCGGCAGCACCTCGATACTGCCCATGCCGCTGGGCAGAGCATTCAATATCTCAGGCAGCCGTTCAGCGCGGTGGATGATATGCACATATCCCTTTGGCTTCAGCCGCCTGGCCGCAGCCTTGACCCATTCCGGCAGGGGCGTCGTTTCCCCCAGAGCGGCTTCGCGCCCGATATCATCCGCGCTGCGGCTGGCGGCACGGTTGTAATAGGGCGGGTTGGTGATCGTGTGATCGAACTGGCGCTGGCGCAGGTCGGGCGGCAGATCGGTGATGTCTGCAACAACCACCTCGAGCCGATCCCCGCCGTTGCGACGGGCCAGCGCCGCATACTCCGGTTGAATCTCCACGCCGGTCAGCTCCATGCCGGGCACCCGCGTGGCAAGGCATAAAATCGCAGCCCCCACGCCACATCCCAGATCCAGCACGGATTGGCCGGAGCGGGCTGGCACGCTGGCTGCGAGCAGGACCGGGTCGACCCCGGCACGATAGCCAGTGCGCGGCTGATAAAGCTGCAACCGCCCGCCCAGAAACGCATCCCGGGTCAGCGCGGCATTCATTTGCCCAGGGGGATGTCATTGTCTGCCATGACACGCGCGGCGACTTCGTGATCTTCGCTGCGGACCATCAGCCGGCGCGGGAAAATTCCGATGCCCCCTTCGAGCACGCTCATGTTTACGTCCACCTCAAAGCAGTCTATATCCTCGCCTTGGAGAAGGGCCGTGGCAAAGGCGATGATCGTCGGGTCTGTGCTGCGCAAAAGTTCCTTCATATCAGGGATGTAAGGGCAAGCCGACGCTGATGTCGAGCCTGCAAACGGGAAGTTGATGCTGCAGACTGAGAATTCGCAGAAACCGCATGATCGTATGGCCGCATATCTGGCGCATGATCTGGAGGCGGTGAACACCCTGATCCGCACGCGCATGGCGTCGGAACATGCGCCGCGCATTCCCGAGGTGACGGCGCATCTGGTCGATGCGGGCGGCAAACGGCTGCGTCCGATGCTGACGCTCGCGGCGGCACATCTCTGCGGCTATGAGGGGCGGTTTCACATCAACCTTGCGGCGACGGTGGAGTTCATCCACACCGCGACCCTGCTACACGACGATGTGGTCGATGAAAGCGGCCAGCGGCGCGGGCGGCCCACGGCGAACCTGCTGTGGGACAACAAATCCTCCGTGCTTGTCGGTGACTATCTCTTTTCCCGCAGCTTCCAGCTGATGGTCGAAACCGGGTCTTTGCGCGTGCTGGACATTCTGTCCAACGCCTCTGCGACAATTGCCGAGGGCGAGGTGTTGCAGCTGACCGCCAGCCAGGATCTTGCCACCACGGAAGAAATCTATCTGCAGGTGGTCAGGGGCAAGACCGCGGCCTTGTTTTCGGCGGCGACCGAGGTCGGCGGAGTTATCGCCGACGCGCCCGATGCGCAGGTGCGGGCACTTTTTGAATATGGCGATGCGCTTGGTGTCGCGTTTCAGATCGTCGATGATTTGCTGGATTTTCAGGGGGATGCAGGCGCCATCGGCAAAAACATCGGCGATGATTTTCGTGAACGCAAACTGACGATGCCGCTGATCAAGGCCGTCGCCAAGGCGGATGCGGAGGAGCGCGCCTTCTGGGAGCGCACGATCGAGAAGGGCAAACAGACCGAAGACGATCTGGAGACGGCCCAGGCCCTGCTGCGCAAGCACAAGGCACTGGAGGAGACCGGTCGGCAGGCCCGAGATTGGGCCGCAAGCGCCAAGGCCGCATTGGACAGGCTGCCGCCGCATGACATCAGGGATATGCTGAGCGATCTTGCGGATTACGTTGTCGAACGGATCAACTGATCCGCGGCCACGCACGCTGGGCCTGAGAGCCGAGCATGGTTGCCCTGATCCACCAGTTCGGATGTGCCTTGGCGAGGGAAGCTGCGGCCCGCTGCGCCGCCGTCTCTGAGGGGAAAAGCCCGAAACAGGTCGCGCCCGACCCCGACATCCGGGCGATCAGGCAGTCCGGCTGTTCTGAAATCTCAGATTTCACCTGGGCGATCTCCGGCACGATCCCGATGGCCGCCGGCTCCAGGTCATTGCGTTGCAGTCCCAGCCACGCGGCGAGATCCTTCGGCCCCTGACAGGCAGGGATCTGGGACGGCATCGGCGCGTTGTCGCGCGATGTCAGGGCCTTGAAGACAGCGGGCGTCTCAACAGCACAGCGCGGGTTTGCCAGAACGGCTGGCACCGCAGGCACGGTGTGCAAAGGTGCGATCTGGTCGCCTATGGCCGAAACACGCGCCGTGACAGTGCCGAGGCACATCGGAATATCGGCGCCCATCCGGCTCAGCTCGGCGATATCAGGCGGGCGCAGCGTCTCGTCCTTGTAAAGACTGATCAGGCCGCGATAGGCCGCAGCCGCATCTGCTGATCCCCCGCCGATACCGGAGGCTGCGGGCAGTTCCTTGGTCAGCCGAAATGCGGCACCGGGCAGGTCATCGAAAAGTGCGGCGACACGCAGGATCAGGTTCGATTGGTCCCCGGGCACATGTGCCGCCTCGCTCCCCTGCACTTGCAAGGACATCCCGTCGCCAGGCCGTACTTCGAGATCATCCCCGACATCCGCAAAGGTCACGAGGCTGTCCAGCAGATGGTATCCATCCGGCCGCTGGCCCACGACATGCAAAGTCAGGTTGATTTTAGCCGGCGCGAAAACGTGCACCACGTTCCCCGCCATTGCCCCGCGTGCGCCGTCAGTCTCTGGCAACTTGCAGTGGCTCCGCGCCTTCTTCCCTCAGCACGGCGTCCAGCCCGACTTCGAGCTTGCGCCGAATGCGGTCCGGCTTGGCCTCGCTCGACGGGTCATCCTCATCTACGAAGGACAGTGCGCGGGCCCATTGAAATTCCGCTTCGCGCTTGCGGCCCACAGCCCAGTAAACGTCCCCCAGATGGTCATTGACCACCGGATCCACCGCCATCAGTTCCACGGCCCGCTCCATATGCGGCACGGCCTCTTCGTAGCGGCCCAGCCGGTAGAGCGCCCATCCGAGCGAGTCGATGATATAGCCGCTGTCCGGGCTTGCCGCCACGGCGCGTTCGATCATCTCCAGCGCTTCATCAAGCTTGATCTGCTTCTCCACAAGGGAATAGCCGAGATAGTTCAATACCTGCGGCTGACCGGGATTGATCTCCAGCGCGGCACGGAAATCGGCTTCGGCAGCCTCCCAGTTACCCTGACGCTCGTGCGAGATCGCGCGGGTGTAGTAGAGGAACCAACTCGGCCCCCCCTTATCCGCAACCAAGGCCGCCGCCTGATCATAGGCCGTCACCGCCTCGGCAAAACGGTCCTGCTGGCGCAACGCATCACCCAGGGCCGAATGCACGGTGGCAAGCTGACCATGACTGCGCGCCAGTTGCTCAAGCACTTCGATCGACGCCTCGGGTCTGCCCGACTGCCGCAATGCTTCAGCCCGGCCCAGCTCTGCCGCGTGATAGGCCGGGTCGCTTGCAGGCACCTGCTTGTAGACCGCAATCGCCTGATCGTATTGCTGCAGGGTTTCGAACAGATCAGCGGTCAACAGCAGCGCATCGACATGGTCGGGACGCAGCGCGAGCGCAACCTGGGCATAAAGGATCGTGTATTCCGGCCCCGCTTCGCTGCGCAGGGCGGCGGCAACCGAATAAAAGACCTCTGCAAACCCATCCTGCACGGAAGTGATATGGCGGAATGGCACCGGCACATCACCGTTCAGAGCCTCGATCACCTGATCTATCTCGGGATCGGTGGCACCGCTGAACATGCGCTGCAGCAGCTCCAGCGCCTCTGTGTCCTTGTCGAGCTGTGACAGGATTTCAGCGCGCGCCAGAACACCGCGACGGGTCTGCACCACCGATCCGGTGGTATCGGCGCTGAAAATCTCCTCCGCTCCCTCGAAGTCACCGACAGAAGCCAGCGCCATCGCCTTGTGATACATCGCAAAGCCCTGAAGGCCTGGTTCGCTGGCCACCGCGTCAAAGGCGCTCAACGCATCATTGGCCCTGCCCGCCCCCATCATGGCCCAGGCCTTGATCAAGCCATCCACCAAAGGACCGACACCCTGCCCGCCCGGCGTGGTCGCAAGCAGGCTATCGAACTCCTGATCGAGGATCATGTTGGCGGTGACGACAAGCTCCGCGATCTGGCTGTCCTGCCCTTTCTGGAGCAGCGTTTCAGCGACGGGCAATGCGCGTTCGACCCGGCCAAGCGCCAGTTGAGAAACCACGAGGCTTTCCATCAGGTCGGTGTTCGTCGGGTCCCGCGTGAGCGCCTGCGTGAAATAGGAGGCCGCCTGGTCGAAATCGCTTTGCATCGCGGCGGATCGGGCGGCGAGATACGGGCCTGCCGTGGACTGCGCCGCAAGCGGCCCCGTCAAGGTCAGTGACAGGGCGAAAACAGCGGCGGACATCGTCAATCTCTGGAGCACGGGGTGGCTACCTCATGAAGCACTGGGTTTTGCGGACAGGCTATCATTTTCAGGATCAAGCGCAATCCTGAGGTCACGGCCACGCCGCTGATGGCACGATACCGCATGAGTGTTAATCGCTGCTTAGCGCCACCGGGCGGCCCTTCCCGTCTCGCCCGCTACATATTCGGATAATTGGGCCCATCCCCGCCCTGCGGCGTGGTCCAGACGATGTTTTGCGCCGGGTCCTTGATGTCGCAGGTCTTGCAATGCACGCAGTTCTGAAAGTTGATGACGAAACGGGTGTCCTTGCCTGTCTCCTCCACGAACTCATAGACCCCGGCCGGACAGTACCGTGCGGACGGTCCGGCGAATTTGGGCAGGTTCGTTTTCACCGGGACTTCCGCATCTTTCAGGGTCAGGTGCGCAGGCTGGCTTTCCTCGTGATTGGTGAACGAGAAGGCGACGTTCGTCAGCCGGTCGAAAGACAGTTTCCCGTCCGGTTTCGGATAGTCGATCGGCTGATGATTTGCCGCCTCTTCAGTCGCCTCGGCATCGGACTTGCCATGGCCCAGCGTTCCAAGCACCGAAAAACCAAGTGTGTTTGTCCACATGTCGGCCCCGCCCATGAGGAGGCTGGCGGTCAATCCGTACTTCGACCAGAGCGGCTTGACGTTGCGCACCTTGCGCAGATCCTGACCGATCTTGCCGCGGCGCACCTCGGTCTCATATTCGGTCAGCTCATCACCGCTTCGTCCGTCTGCGATGGCGGCGATGGCTGCTTCCGCGGCCGCCTTTCCGGACAGCATGGCGTTGTGGTTGCCCTTGATGCGCGGCACGTTGACCATGCCGACAGAGCAGCCCAGCAGTGCCACACCGGGCGCGACCATTTTCGGCATCGACTGAAACCCGCCCTCGGAAATCGCGCGCGCGCCATAGGCGACACGCTTGCCGCCCTTGAGCAGATCGGCAACCATCGGATGGTGCTTGAAACGCTGAAATTCCATGTAGGGGAAGAGATGCGGGTTCTTGTAATTCAGGTGCACCACGAAGCCGACATAGACCTGATTGTTCTCAAGGTGATAAATGAAAGAACCACCGCCGGCATTGCTGCCCAGCGGCCAGCCCATCGTATGCGTAACCGTTCCTTCGCGATGCTTGTCCGGGTCAACTTCCCAGATCTCCTTCATCCCGAGCCCGTACTTCTGCGGCTCGTGCCCGTCGGAGAGGTTGTATTTCGCGATCACCTGCTTGGAGAGGCTGCCGCGTACGCCTTCGCTCAGGAAGACATATTTGCCGTGCAACTCCATTCCGGGTTCATAACCGTCCCCCTTGGAGCCATCGGGATTCTTGCCAAATTCACCCGCAACAACGCCCTTAATCCCACCGTTGTCGTCAAAGACAAGCTCTGAACACGACATGCCGGGGAAGATTTCCACACCCAGCTCTTCGGCTTGCTCGGCCATCCAGCGGCAGACATTGCCCATGGAGACAATATAGTTGCCGTGGTTGTTCATCAGCGGCGGCATCGGGAAATTCGGGATGCGCAACCGGCCCGCCTCGCCCAGCATGAAGAAGTTGTCTTCCGTCACGGGCACATTGAGCGGAGCGCCTTTTTCCCGCCAGTCCGGGATCAGAGCATCCAGGCCCACAGGGTCAAGTACGGCGCCGGACAGAATATGTGCGCCCACCTCAGACCCCTTCTCGAGAACGACGACGTTACACTCCGCGTCCAGCTGCTTCAGACGGATGGCTGCGGACAACCCTGCCGGGCCTGCTCCCACGATGACAACATCGTACTCCATCGCTTCACGTTCCATCTCGGACATGTCCCGGCTCCCTTACAATCCCACGGGGCGCGGCCCTCGCCGCGCAACAATCTTTCGCGATTGGCTAAACCACGAGTAGGGTCATTGCAATCGCAACGAAGCGTCATAAAGGCACTTCGTGAAAAAAATCAACAAAAATTCATGTGATCCTTCGTCACACCTCGGGCCGGTCCCCCATCAAGAAGCGCGGGCCCGGACCCTTTTCCGCAATGCGATCCGTCGGATTGTAGAGCGCGCAATTGGGCAGGCTGAGACATCCGCAACCGATGCAGCCGTCCAGACTGTCGCGGAGCCGGGTCAGCGTTTCGATCTTGGCGTCCAGGCGGGCACGAAACTCGGCACTGATACGCGCCCAATCGGCCTTGGTCGGCGTGCGCCCGCCGGGCAGACGGTCGAGCTCTGCGCGGATCTGCGGCAGGGTGAATCCGAACTGCTGGGCGATCATCACGAAGCTGAGCCGACGCAGGTCCGAGCGGTCGAACCGGCGCTGCCCACCCGCGTTACGCCAGGGCTGGATGAGCCCCTGCGCCTCGTAATACCGGATCGCGGAGACGGCCAGACCCGTCCTGTCCGCAAGCGCTCCAATGGAAAGACCTTCGTTCAATGCCATGACAGATTTTCCTTGACCTAAAGTTAGGTTTAGAAATTACGATCCCATTCATCAAGTCTTTTCCCAGGAGTGAACCGATGACTGTACAGCTCGAACATGCCAACTACACGGTGTCCGATGGCGACGCGACGGCGGCTTGGATGCGAGACCTCTTTGGCTGGCATATCCGCTGGAAAGGTGACGCAAAGGATGGGGGCCAGTCCATCCACGTGGGAAATGACACCCAGTATCTGGCGCTATACACACCAAACAGGGACACCGCACAGAAAACCAATAGCTACGTCACCCGCGGCGGGCTGAACCACATCGCGGTGGTGGTCGACGACATTGACGCGATGGAGGAAGCTGTCCTCAAGACCGGCTTCAAGACAAGCAACCATGCCGATTATGAACCGGGGCGCAGGTTCTATTTCCACGACCACGACGACATCGAATACGAAGTTGTGCAGTACGACTAGACGGCACCGGCCAAACACGAACACCCTCTTGCAATTTCCCTCACCTTTGGGTCAGGTAGTTGCCAACTCTCACCAGCGGCCCCCGGCTAGACCGGCGGGCCGCGTCATTTCGTGGACGCAGCCGATGGAAAAAATTCCCATGACCCGCAAGGGCCACGCCGATCTGGAAGCGGAGCTCAAGCAGCTGAAATCCGTGGAGCGCCCGGCCATCATCAAGGCTATTGCAGAAGCACGTGAGCATGGCGATCTGTCGGAGAATGCGGAGTATCATTCGGCGCGCGAAAAGCAGTCTTTCATCGAAGGGCGCATCAAGGAGCTGGAAGGTGTGCTCGGCCTGGCCGAGGTGATCGACCCCGCCAAGATGTCGGGCACCATCAAGTTCGGAGCGACGGTGACGCTGGTCGACGAGGACACCGACGAGGAGAAGACCTGGCAGATCGTCGGTGAGCATGAGGCCAACATCGAACAGGGCCTGTTGAACATAAAATCGCCGATCGCCCGCGCTTTGATTGGCAAGGACGAAGGCGACAGCGTAGAAGTGCGCACGCCGGGCGGCGAGAAGTCCTACGAGGTGCTCAAGATCGTCTATGCCTGACGGGAATTGCGACGATGACTGACACGACACAATCAGCGGAACCAACCGAGGCACGGGCTCGTCCCACGCCTCTGGGCATTTATGACAGGCCCGGCACGGAGGGCATCAGCAGCATCGAGATTGCCGCCCTTGTGTTGTCGGGGATTTGGCTTTTCGGCTCCATCGTCTTCTTTCTGATCCTACCCGATGCCAGCGATGTCGCCGAAGGATTTGGCGGGCTGCGGTTCGTGATGATCATGCTGGCGGTTTTCATGCCGGTGGGCATGATCTGGGTTGCCGCCACCGCGGCACGCTCCAGCCGGATCATGCGCGAGGAAAGCCAGCGCCTGCAGGCGGCCATCGACGCGATCCGCCATGCTTACATCGCACAGAACCAAAGTGGTGCGATGGGCCCGGAGCCCGCGTCCGTCGCGCGCAAGCTCGATGAAATCGCCGAAGCCGCCCGCAAAACGGAAACGGTGCTGGCGACCTTCACGACCCGGCGCGAGCAGGATCGCGCGGCGCCGACACCCGCCCCGACCCCGGCGGAACCCGCGCGGGAAGACCAACCCGCCCTGGAGCTGGGCACACAGGCGGCAGATATGGCGCCACCGCTGGCGGTTGAAGATTTCATCCGTGCCTTGAATTTTCCGGAGACGGCGGAGGATGAAGCCGGTTTCTCCGCCCTGCGGCGCGCGCTGAAAGATCGTTCGGCCGCCCAGTTGATCCAGGCGGCGCAGGATGTCCTGACCCTGCTCAGCCAGGATGGCATTTACATGGATGATCTGTTGCCCGACCGGGCGCGTCCCGAGGTCTGGCGGCAATTCGGCCAGGGAGCACGCGGACGGCCAATCGCCGCCTTGGGTGGAGTTCGCGACCGCTCCTCGCTTGCCCTGACGGCGGGACGCATGAAGCAGGACCCGATCTTCCGCGACGCGGCCCATCACTTCCTGCGCCGTTTCGACAAAACCTTTGCCGAGTTCGAGACAACGGCGACCGACGGTGAAATCTCGGCGCTGGCCGAGACCCGCACCGCGCGGGCGTTCATGCTGCTGGGGCGCGTGGCCGGAACCTTCGATTAGATCGTCAGGTACATGCCTTGGCGCGATTATTGGCGTCAAAAACCGCGGAGACTTCGGTGCCATCGGCCAGGCTGAACACGACACCCGCGCCAGCGAGCTCTCCGCCCGTCACGCGTATCTGCCCAAGATCGGATTGTTCGCGCTGGTCATCGACATCGATCGTGAACCCGGTGCGCTGACCTGCCGACAGATCCTGCAGCGTCAGTTCTATGGACCGCGCACCATCTTCGATCTCCGCGGCCTCGATGCCAGCATCGGGCCGGAACGGCTGGAACACTTCGGTGCCTGCACCGCCCTCCTCGGTGTCGAACACCAGTGCCCCCGCAGATCCGCGCAGGTCGATGGAGAGGCCGGTGACAAAGACACCCGTCGCCGTGTGAATGATGTCGAAACGGTCCCGTGGTGCGCTCTCCACGAATTTGACCGTCAGGGCCTGCAAACACTCT
>ERZ1740065.617-NODE-617-length-19610-cov-11.881463_pt1 | contig 19610 bp, 9 predicted proteins | sample MGYA00581738_ERZ1740065 | MGnify/ENA primary metagenome ERZ1740065 (study PRJEB43018, sample SAMN04849749) | marine metagenome | isolation source: floating plastic debris | place: Pacific Ocean | collected 2008-09-01 | study: EMG produced TPA metagenomics assembly...
CGCTTCTGTCTCCGCTCGCGTCTCTCGCTCCTCCCCCTTCGTCCTCCTGCTTGGCTTCCTGCCCGCGCGCTGTCGCCGGTGTCGAGGGAGGGCGGGCGTATAAAGGCCTGGCCACACTGCAATTGTGATAGCGAATTTACTCGTACAAGGAGTAACAAGCAGGCGGAATTTAAAGCCACAATACACCTCAGCTATTAAAATTATTCCAGTATTTTAACTCACACAATCAACCTTTATTAACACTCATTATTCTCCATTCCATAAATATTCTATACTGATTTACAGTATTTTATGAGCCTAGTAATCCAGTATCATAGGGTCAACCAAGTCTAAAGAGAGCCACTAGAATAAAAAAAATCACAAAACAGATCAGAGGAGCATAAGATATATGTGTGTGTAGCCTGGTAAAGCAGGGATCGCAACCTGGGTCCAGGAAAAATCCTTACAGCAAGGGTCATAGGGTCACAGAGAAAACTTTTTGATATTGGGCAGTATTATGACGCCACGAGTAGCTCAGCATTGCCATATTATTGCCACATTCTTCTACATTTGCAGCGTAGGAAATTGGTTTTTAGCTCATTAAGGCGGTGGCCGGATACACTTATGATGACATTCTACGAAGGAAGGAGAGTGATAACGTCAAAAATCCAATTTAAAACCCAAAAATCCGAGTGTGCCAAAGAGTATCCTGATTTGACATGAAATCCGTCCTTTTGTCCGTAGACAGGCTGAAAATCTGAATAGTTGAGATCCCTTATGGATACAATATTGATAGTATCTAGATTCTCTGCTACTTGATTCGATAGAGAAAACTGATCAACTGCTGAACCGTTCGCCTTTATCGATACCACTATACCTAGACTAAACACTCACGAGCAACAAACTAATGAAATAATGATAAAGAGGCTACTGAATCCATCACTGGACACATCTGTGAGTGAAATCGCTGTTGCATCCAGACACTGCTGGCTACAGTAGCTGTGTCCTTACACACTGATCGCATTGGGAACAAACTTAGGCTGGAGGTATGGGTAGGATTTATTTCTCTTCTTCTCCCTTTCCTCAATGGTTTTACCGACCTTTGTCAGATCAGCCTTGAACCTGTAAGATAACACAAACTTTGCTGCCGACCCAGAGACAGTACTATAAGTTCGGAACATCAAAATTCTCACTGCCGCAAAGCCCATGAGACTTTTCAGGAATTTAGTTTGGGGAGGCAAATTGAACAGCTGCAGGGAAATAGAGAACAGGATGGTCCTACGAGGATCCCAGTTGAATGTACTGAAGACGCTAATGGTTAAAGATAGATAAACTGACGACGCAGTCAATACTGCATAACACCTACATAAATATTGATAGTCGGGGCCTATACTTGGATTGACGTCAAAAGAATGACATCTGATTGCGAGGAGTTGTGTTTCACTATTTACCTGACGGTACACGTACCGCTACAGCTAAATCGTCCTGAACTCTACTCACTGTTTCAAAGCAGCCAGGGTTATTGGGTCGTACGCATACTGGACCTCAAAATCGGCGAGTGATTTCGTCGCCTTCTCACTGAACAACTTAGTCATGACGATGACTGGTAAGGTGCTCTTCTTGTTGGGCAAACTCTTGACAATGTAATCTTCGGTGAGTGGAGTCTGAAACACATGCAAATACCAGCTGGTAACTATGGCTCCTTCTAGTACAGAAGAAAGTGAGTTGAGATCCTGATGCTTGATCCAAACAGCCAATGCATCAAGGTTGTCTGGTGATTAGATTCACAGAGGTTTTCATTTGCTCAAGACAATTTTGAGAGATGAGGAGTGTTCACCTTGTCCTTAGGTCTCTCAGTCCTGATTACCATCGGATAGTTGGGTGGGAAGGCGTACTCGTCGTACTGATTGAAGTTAACAGCTGCATGTCCAACACTGCAGACGAACATAAGTGGCACCAGAACTGAGATCAAGTCCGCGTTTGTCTTGAAAAACTCTGGGATACCCTACAGAAACGGTAACTCATGTCAAGTAGTAGAAGGATTCAGCTCCACACTGGCAAAAATTCAGCTGTTTTCTGGTAAATCGACCGCTAGCCGTTTGCTGCATTCTTCATTACTTTTGTGTTACTATGGAGTAAATGCTAACCAGCGCCCTCATCACCGCTTGTGAACAGTTGAGAATAGCTGAATATTTGGATTAAGTTTATTGCTTTTTTCACGGCTATGCATCAATATGCCTATTGCCTATTGCCTGTTGCCTATTGTCAGGGTTGCCAACCTCAAATTCCAAAAAAAGCTCAGACTCACTCTTTAATTGCCGGTAGGGTATAGTGCGTGGAGCCCTTAAGCGTAGCAAAAAGTGTGAAGCAAAAGAGCGGGTGTGGGAGGGGTGTCTCCTCCCATCTGAGGGTCTCCCACAGGAATGTTTTGACATCCTGAATGCTCTCAGAGTTCATTTCAGGTTACCTGAGTAAAGATACTGAGCAAAGACCAACACAAACAGCATTGGTGAGTAACTCAGTGTAAATGCAAAATGCAAGGAAGTTGCTGAAGGCCGGTTGTTAATGAGTAATTCTTATTTGAGATGAACTGGTGTGATAGTAAAACCACTGCTTGTAAAGCAATAACCTCTCAGTCGTTTACCAGTGTTGCCAACTGCTAGAGGCAAATAGTGGATATTTTAAAATCTAATCCAATGGCTGTTGTTAGCTGACAGGAGGGTCTGAAGAGGTCTCTCCCCACAAAAACTTTGACATCTCAGATGCTCTTAGAGTCAATTTCAAGTCATTTTAACAAACCAGAATATACCATGACATGTACCTAAACTAGTATACCTGCCATTCAAACATCCTCAATACAGTTCATAAAGGCTTCAGATGCCTAAATGACAAGAATCTCTTACATGGAGCTGATGAACTATCATTTTTGTCATTTTCTGCATATAAAATCAACCTTCTTCCCATTAGCTGAGTGAAAACGTGTTGAAATTGTAGAAATGACCGGAAATTCTAAACATCACGGTCATAGATCGTAAAAACCAAATCATCATATAACTACCCTGAGAATCGTAGAGTTGGAAACACTGGTATTCACATTATCAAATGAATTCCTACACATACGCTCTCTCAGCCATTCCCGGCCAAGGGCGTATTCAGGCTAACGCGACTGACACTCCAGTGTCAGTCAAAAAGTTCTTCCTGAACTATTTTAGGTCAGCTGTTAGTAAATAGATAAAGAAACCATGACTGCACTCATCGCACAGTCACACAAACCCCAGTCAGCATCACTAAACAATCGGTTATGCAGTCAACAGATGCAAGTTGCCCTTCGGACAACTGCTAGTTGATGACTTGAGCTTCAGTCAAAAAAATTCCTGGATTCGGCCCTTCTGGCTGCAATTCTGTCTGGACTTTCATCTTTGCATCTTCTGATTGAGAGCATGGTAAGAAATCTCTTAACAAAACATGTGAAAGAATTTGCCATATGATGTGATACTTTCATTTCGCAGACTACCAACTCCATGCACTAACCTACTGTCTGCTCATACTGGTAATTGGAATGATTTATTGATGTTTTTCCTTCATGATTCATATGATTGCAACTCGATTATTTACAGTTTCTGATAGCCATCCATATCCTCTGTGATAGATCAAAACGGAAAAGCGGCATTTGTTAATTTCCTATCGGCAAGCGCTCCGGTTTCTTGCCAGTGCTGCGCTGCAATAATTGACTGCCCACTGCCCTAATCGACAAGCGGAGCCCGAATCGAGAGCAAACCGACGGCTTGCAAATTAACGCAAATCAACGCTTCTCGATTTAGCAGACTTACTAAGTCGAGAAGCATCAATATGCTATCCGAAAACCCCTTGCCCTGCTGTTGCCTATGCACCGGTGAAAAGTTGCCTCGAGTACTTTCTTTAGTCTGGTAGATCAGTGGAGAAATCGAGACTACTCTCAATACGCAGTCACGAAACCCACAGTTGTCATTGCTAAACAACACATGCAAGCTGTCCATCCATTGGACAGCTATGTGACGACTTCTGCAGTAGTAAAGAAAATCCAGCATTGAACCCTGACCCCTGACCCCTGTACCTTCACATTAGACTTGTTCAATTCCCTTGCGAACGCCTGGATCTCCGGATCATTGGCCAGTTTTTCAGGAGAGTCTGGAGATATTAAAAGTTGAATTGTGGGATTGAAAGGATTACAGCATTGTGATGTAGATTGATTCAGACATAGAACTGACAGTAAAAGCGTATAGACATACCATAGACTTTGTTAACAACTGATGAGATGTATTTATCCATAGCGTGCCATAGCAGGAGGGCATCATCTCTATAATGGTACCCAGGGAGGGCCTCCACATCATCCACCCCTCTTAGCGCGAGGTCCTTCACCAGGTTACCCTGCTCAGTTATCTTCCAATCAGCGTATTTTGTTCTGATGATGTTAAACATGCCACAGTAGCCGATCTGCATACCCCGATCGACAAAGCCACCTGGGATGACCAGTCCTTGGAATGCTTTCCTGTAATAAGTGAGCGATGCTGGAAACTGGTAACTCCAGATCAGATAATTATTAGTGGTGTCACCGACTGTTTCGTTTTTTTCATCTCAAAAGTCCACTCCCATGATGTCAAATTAGTATGTATACATGGAAATTCGTGGTGATGAAAGTCTGAATGAGAGACGACAAGAGTGATGAAAGATGAAAGCTCCTCCCTCCTCTCTCCTCCCTTCCTGTACCTCCTCCCTCCTCTCTCTCCTCCCTCCTCTCTCCTCCCTTCCTGTCCCTCCTTATTCCTCTCAGCCATCCTTCCAGCTCGTCTCTCCTCCCATATCTATCATGAAGCAAATGTGTTTACATACGTGTTGATGGCAATGAGGTAGAGGAAGTGGGGAGCCATCAGCCGGAAGATGGGATGCGAAGGGGAGAGCTGACGATGGGTGCAAATACACATAGTCTCCATAGCCAGATGTGTCAGACCTAGTTATAAATGTATGAAGATAAGCAGTGAGAGTGAATGCTGGAACACGATACAAGTAGCTTTGGTTCCGTATAAATCAAGTTTGTGTGCAGTCGTACATCGGACTCACCAAAGTGTCCTGCGGACTGGTGGTATGACGAATCAGCCAGATTGAACCACATCTTGGCAGCAAGCCAAGTGTACTCTGGGTCAGATGGAAGAAACACCTGTAAAATGTTGGCAAATTAAATTTGTTTAGAATTCGTTTTTATCTGTTTTATTCTGTAATGAACAGGATAGGATGAACGTAAGTATGTAGCATACAGGGTTATCTTCTCCCGGTTCAGGCATGATCTGGATAGCGATTGGAACAAATTCTTTGTTATTCTTTGAATAGAAGAGCCCATATGGACCTGGAATCTGTAATAGATCAACTTTACTGATTGGGGAACTGCAAGTATTTTGATCAGTCTATTTAGGTCAAGTCGATAGGAGACGCAACGGCCAGTTAGACGCAGAAGAAGATGATTACGCACTCGGTTGCTATCCATGCACTTCATAGCAGCCAAAAATGTTAGGTCCATCAAGTAGATCTTCTTCCTTCTAATAGCCTCGTCGAGGCTCTTCCCCTCCAGAAACGGCTCCACCATCTCCGGCGTCACGGCGAACCTGATTGGACCCAGATATGATGATATGGGTAGGGTGATCAATCAATCAGATGACAGTTGTACTTACTTCTCAGGGATACTTCTACACAGCTCAATGACAGCTGGGTTGCAGCCAGCCAATCTCTGGTTTCCAAACTCTTCGTCACTTCGCCAGTTCTTAATGCCCTGTAATGTAAATGGTCGATCAATTTGCAACTGCTGCCTACCGCTGAATTCGGGTGCCAATCTGAGGGACTTAAACTGCCAAACGAAAACTAAGCAAAAGCTGGAAGATGCTAGCAAGACAAAGAAATCAATCAGTAAAATGCTTTGCATGCAGTAGTTATTACATTGGCCAATGCGATGCGAAAGCCTATATACTAACATAGGGCTCCGGCAGCATTGTGTCATTGTAGACTCGTTCAAAGTCAGCAAGACTTTTAAAGTCAGGTGTCGTCCAGCTTATGAACTTGGCTTGCAGCATCATCTTCATCAACATAGAGTTGACATCATGCTGAAAGACAATCATGTAACAGAACTGATGGTGACTGTAGGAGGAAAGACAAGAAAATTCACTAAAGTATGAAGTATTTAAATTTTTTCTTAGAATTGGGTCTCCTTCTAGTACCTCATAGCTTTGACCTTTTTTCTGTTATGAATGCTTTATTTTCAACTCCATGCGCAAACGAACCAAGCTATTGAGAACCCGGGCTGGAACAGTGAGTGTTTAAAAGACTGGAGCTTGTTCTTGTTGATCACTACCATTCATGATCCTGTGGTACCTTCCGACTGATATTTACCGAAGCTGAAACATGTGCTCGTGCACTGCGAGGGCGTGGAGTGTGGCCCTTCATAAACCAGAAGCCAAAATGTAGTTCAGTGCACTGTCAATTGAAGTATGGCAATCGTTCGTGCTTATGGGTATAATTCTGCACTGGAGTTGTCTTCTCTAGAATAAATGGTTTTAGTGAAGAGAGTTAACTTGTTTCTTCTGTTACCATTTCTTGTTTTCTAAGATCGTTGTAGCTAAAAAATGTTTACTCTGCCAAAATACACTAGTGACCAAAGTAAAACCAGTCTATACTTATTTCCCGAGCTTCAAACCTGTAAGTATGACAACTCCGTTCGACGAAAAAATTACGTTGTCTTTATTTAGAGGTGAGAAAGAAAGAAACTAGCTGAAGAATAATATTGTCTGTGATTGCAATAGATGAAAATTTTAGCTGCTTGTGACTCAATAGCTGTTGAGAGAGAGGTCACGCTTGCATTTTCTCACGAAACTGTTCCACTAGCTGGTCAGAGGTACCATGACCAACCTGAGAAGGTAAAAAAGTCTGTAACATACCCAAAGCAGGGGGGGGGTCCAAGGGGCTGTCTAGGCCCCCTGGTGGGGTCAAGGGGCAGTACCCTGGTGGGAGTTAAGGGGCAGCGACCCCAGAAGCGGGGTCCAGAGGTCAAAACCCCAGGGAAAGTTCTGAGATTTTCATCATATATTATTATGATTGGAAACATTTCAAATCACCTTTAGTTGGCAGAGGCTGTTCCTCATGCTTTTTATTGCTTTGAGCCAACTACAATGATCATTGTTAGGAGAGGGTTAGCGTGAGCAATATTTTTAATATGTTAGTAACATGTTTAGCCTGCTGCTGTTTCATAACATTGTTTCTGTCAATCAAATTACAGATAAGTGGTGACAAGTCAGTAACAGCACTTTCTGACTAATACTTTACTACGAAACCTATGACCAATCCACTACGTATAGCAATGAAAGGCTACATAGAGCTTATTATTAAATTAACCAGCCACTAATTTTCATAGAAATAGAGGGCTGCTAATCGAAACATTGTTGTCGCTAACCCGAATCTTGCATTCAACCGTACTAACAATAGCTTCGTATCGGCTTTCTGCATTTTTGTGCCATAAGTATACTAGTAGTAAGGGGGTCATACTTTGCATAAATGACTTTCTATTGATATGAATATCGCATGAAATGAAAGAAATGAGGCTAGAAAACGAATATCTAACTGCAGAAAATTTTTAGAGATGATCTGCATAAAAGTTGTGAAAAGTCACAAGACTATTGAAAAAGTCATTTTTTAAGACTAAAGTTGGTCACCCTGGTCAAAAGTCGTGCAAACAATAGTGCCAGGATTTACCGGAAAGGATTAGTTGAATTTTTTGTTCTTGTTATGCCCGCTCGCGGGCCACTCATGACGAAAGTGGTGCGCTTCTGCTTCACGAGCGCCTATAGCTGATCTGAGTGCTGTAGGTTCAGCGTTCCTATAAACCACCATGCCACTTTCATATCGGCTTCACTGCCTGCCACATGACTCCATAATGTTTGAACGAAACCCGAGGTGGTCTTACCTTATGGTCATCGGAAAACATCTCATCAGCTGGTATCTCGGCTATCTGAAAATAGAAGTTAGCTTATTACATTACCAAGATGAAGCTACACTATTGTATATATCCGCAAATTCTTAGAAATCTAGGATTTTCTCCCACCACAATTCGCGGATATCTGCCAAATTAGCCCTTCACAACTCATATAACATGTTGAACTCTGGCATACGACTAAATGTGCCATTTTGCTGTGATTGGCCAACTAGTGGCGGGTAATCGTGTCTTCCAACTGTTTATTCCACAGTGTTGCCTGAGTGTAGGTAATTTTAAAATGCATTCAAACATTTTCTCTCGTCAAATACTTTATTTCAGATCTTATTAGAAATGTCCAGAAGGATTTTACAAGGATAGGAATTAGATTTCTTTCCATAAAAGGAGATTTAATTTGGACACGGAGAGACGAGTCTTAATTTTGGGTCAAATATTATTGCATGTAATCGCGATAGTGTAGCATCTTGCTCAATTGCGTGAAACTGATTCGCGATTCGCAATCTGCAGGTATTTGTGATAGTTTAGCTTTGGCTTCAGTCTCCAGGAGTAAGCCACAAGTTCCATGATAGAGTGAAAATGAGGTTTGCCATCCAATGAAAATTACAGAAATTGACAAGTTATTTTGTCTTGTGAGCTGCAAAAGAACATGGAATTGCCAAAGGAGGAAGTAGCCCTATCACCACGTACTTAATAAATTCCCAACGATTTTGGAGTCATTATCTCTCTTTGAGTGATGATATTCTCGGAGACCACCTCCCACCTCTACTTCACTCATTCTCTTTGCCTCAACATTAAATATTGAAAAGTCAATTTTTATTCACAGACTCCGATTGCCGACGAAAATGTTATGTTGATCATGAGATAACAAGTGACTGCTTTAAGACTTTCAGCAAGAAAAGGTTTGCTATCAATAAATTAATGTAACAGAATATGAACAAGAACAAGTAGAATACTGTATACTGGAAGTTTTTGCGCTGAAGAATATTTACGATAAGCCAGAATATATTTGCAATTGAACCATTTTTGCAAAAATTTATGACCACTACAATGACTAGATAAATGTATACTCTATATACACCCGTACCTGTATGCTATGCACATGTATAACATTCAGATTTTTTGCAATCCAAGGCTGATCTAGGATGCTATCACACATTGCTGACGGTTTGTGCTATTTGCCAAATGGGCGAATGCTTTATCTACATTATATACTCTTTTCAAGATGGTTGCAATGAAATCAGCGCTTTCATAACGGAGAAAAAACCATCATTTGATGTATTTGGGCAGGGACCTGCCTAGCACAAGCCAGAGACTCCCTTGGGGGTCCTAACCCAACGGTTGGGAACCAATGCCACTGTACCTGCATGGGCATCACTACATACCTGCATGGGCAGTCCAGGAGCATTCTCTGTCAACTCATACTGCAGCTGTTTCCTCTCCAGTTCCTTCGCTCTCTGCACTGGATACTTGTCATCTGCCGGCAGACATGAGTCGTACTCAGATACATAAAACTTGCCCTTCGCCTTGATCCAACGGTGAACTGGGAAGTAGTGTTTCATTCCCTTTGCCTTGGATTCAACGACGACATGATCCACGAACCTGAGAAACATGATCGACTAATACTGAGTAGAATGGAATGGAACACAATGCTGGCGGTAACTAAATCACAAGATAGCAACACGTGAATCGGAAAAATATTTTAGTTCATACCATATATCCAGTGCCTAAAGTTCAGCTAGCTGCTATTAAACCTATTGAATCAAAATGTAAAGATATAATTCATATTGGTTCATCTATGGACCCCAACTCCATATGATATATCATATGGAGTTGGGGTCCATAGATGAACCAATATGAATTATATCTTTACATTTTGATTCAATAGGTTTAATAGCAGCTAGCTGAACTTTAGGCACTGGATATATGGTATGAACTAAAATATTTTTCCGATTCACGTGTTGCTATCTTGTGATTTAGTTACCGCCAGCATTGTGTTCCATTCCATTCTACTCAGTATTAGTCGATCATGTTTCTCAGGTTCGTGGATCATGTCGTCGTTGAATCCAAGGCAAAGGGAATGAAACACTACTTCCCAGTTCACCGTTGGATCAAGGCGAAGGGCAAGTTTTATGTATCTGAGTACGACTCATGTCTGCCGGCAGATGACAAGTATCCAGTGCAGAGAGCGAAGGAACTGGAGAGGAAACAGCTGCAGTATGAGTTGACAGAGAATGCTCCTGGACTGCCCATGCAGGTATGTAGTGATGCCCATGCAGGTACAGTGGCATTGGTTCCCAACCGTTGGGTTAGGACCCCCAAGGGAGTCTCTGGCTTGTGCTAGGCAGGTCCCTGCCCAAATACATCAAATGATGGTTTTTTCTCCGTTATGAAAGCGCTGATTTCATTGCAACCATCTTGAAAAGAGTATATAATGTAGATAAAGCATTCGCCCATTTGGCAAATAGCACAAACCGTCAGCAATGTGTGATAGCATCCTAGATCAGCCTTGGATTGCAAAAAATCTGAATGTTATACATGTGCATAGCATACAGGTACGGGTGTATATAGAGTATACATTTATCTAGTCATTGTAGTGGTCATAAATTTTTGCAAAAATGGTTCAATTGCAAATATATTCTGGCTTATCGTAAATATTCTTCAGCGCAAAAACTTCCAGTATACAGTATTCTACTTGTTCTTGTTCATATTCTGTTACATTAATTTATTGATAGCAAACCTTTTCTTGCTGAAAGTCTTAAAGCAGTCACTTGTTATCTCATGATCAACATAACATTTTCGTCGGCAATCGGAGTCTGTGAATAAAAATTGACTTTTCAATATTTAATGTTGAGGCAAAGAGAATGAGTGAAGTAGAGGTGGGAGGTGGTCTCCGAGAATATCATCACTCAAAGAGAGATAATGACTCCAAAATCGTTGGGAATTTATTAAGTACGTGGTGATAGGGCTACTTCCTCCTTTGGCAATTCCATGTTCTTTTGCAGCTCACAAGACAAAATAACTTGTCAATTTCTGTAATTTTCATTGGATGGCAAACCTCATTTTCACTCTATCATGGAACTTGTGGCTTACTCCTGGAGACTGAAGCCAAAGCTAAACTATCACAAATACCTGCAGATTGCGAATCGCGAATCAGTTTCACGCAATTGAGCAAGATGCTACACTATCGCGATTACATGCAATAATATTTGACCCAAAATTAAGACTCGTCTCTCCGTGTCCAAATTAAATCTCCTTTTATGGAAAGAAATCTAATTCCTATCCTTGTAAAATCCTTCTGGACATTTCTAATAAGATCTGAAATAAAGTATTTGACGAGAGAAAATGTTTGAATGCATTTTAAAATTACCTACACTCAGGCAACACTGTGGAATAAACAGTTGGAAGACACGATTACCCGCCACTAGTTGGCCAATCACAGCAAAATGGCACATTTAGTCGTATGCCAGAGTTCAACATGTTATATGAGTTGTGAAGGGCTAATTTGGCAGATATCCGCGAATTGTGGTGGGAGAAAATCCTAGATTTCTAAGAATTTGCGGATATATACAATAGTGTAGCTTCATCTTGGTAATGTAATAAGCTAACTTCTATTTTCAGATAGCCGAGATACCAGCTGATGAGATGTTTTCCGATGACCATAAGGTAAGACCACCTCGGGTTTCGTTCAAACATTATGGAGTCATGTGGCAGGCAGTGAAGCCGATATGAAAGTGGCATGGTGGTTTATAGGAACGCTGAACCTACAGCACTCAGATCAGCTATAGGCGCTCGTGAAGCAGAAGCGCACCACTTTCGTCATGAGTGGCCCGCGAGCGGGCATAACAAGAACAAAAAATTCAACTAATCCTTTCCGGTAAATCCTGGCACTATTGTTTGCACGACTTTTGACCAGGGTGACCAACTTTAGTCTTAAAAAATGACTTTTTCAATAGTCTTGTGACTTTTCACAACTTTTATGCAGATCATCTCTAAAAATTTTCTGCAGTTAGATATTCGTTTTCTAGCCTCATTTCTTTCATTTCATGCGATATTCATATCAATAGAAAGTCATTTATGCAAAGTATGACCCCCTTACTACTAGTATACTTATGGCACAAAAATGCAGAAAGCCGATACGAAGCTATTGTTAGTACGGTTGAATGCAAGATTCGGGTTAGCGACAACAATGTTTCGATTAGCAGCCCTCTATTTCTATGAAAATTAGTGGCTGGTTAATTTAATAATAAGCTCTATGTAGCCTTTCATTGCTATACGTAGTGGATTGGTCATAGGTTTCGTAGTAAAGTATTAGTCAGAAAGTGCTGTTACTGACTTGTCACCACTTATCTGTAATTTGATTGACAGAAACAATGTTATGAAACAGCAGCAGGCTAAACATGTTACTAACATATTAAAAATATTGCTCACGCTAACCCTCTCCTAACAATGATCATTGTAGTTGGCTCAAAGCAATAAAAAGCATGAGGAACAGCCTCTGCCAACTAAAGGTGATTTGAAATGTTTCCAATCATAATAATATATGATGAAAATCTCAGAACTTTCCCTGGGGTTTTGACCTCTGGACCCCGCTTCTGGGGTCGCTGCCCCTTAACTCCCACCAGGGTACTGCCCCTTGACCCCACCAGGGGGCCTAGACAGCCCCTTGGACCCCCCCCCTGCTTTGGGTATGTTACAGACTTTTTTACCTTCTCAGGTTGGTCATGGTACCTCTGACCAGCTAGTGGAACAGTTTCGTGAGAAAATGCAAGCGTGACCTCTCTCTCAACAGCTATTGAGTCACAAGCAGCTAAAATTTTCATCTATTGCAATCACAGACAATATTATTCTTCAGCTAGTTTCTTTCTTTCTCACCTCTAAATAAAGACAACGTAATTTTTTCGTCGAACGGAGTTGTCATACTTACAGGTTTGAAGCTCGGGAAATAAGTATAGACTGGTTTTACTTTGGTCACTAGTGTATTTTGGCAGAGTAAACATTTTTTAGCTACAACGATCTTAGAAAACAAGAAATGGTAACAGAAGAAACAAGTTAACTCTCTTCACTAAAACCATTTATTCTAGAGAAGACAACTCCAGTGCAGAATTATACCCATAAGCACGAACGATTGCCATACTTCAATTGACAGTGCACTGAACTACATTTTGGCTTCTGGTTTATGAAGGGCCACACTCCACGCCCTCGCAGTGCACGAGCACATGTTTCAGCTTCGGTAAATATCAGTCGGAAGGTACCACAGGATCATGAATGGTAGTGATCAACAAGAACAAGCTCCAGTCTTTTAAACACTCACTGTTCCAGCCCGGGTTCTCAATAGCTTGGTTCGTTTGCGCATGGAGTTGAAAATAAAGCATTCATAACAGAAAAAAGGTCAAAGCTATGAGGTACTAGAAGGAGACCCAATTCTAAGAAAAAATTTAAATACTTCATACTTTAGTGAATTTTCTTGTCTTTCCTCCTACAGTCACCATCAGTTCTGTTACATGATTGTCTTTCAGCATGATGTCAACTCTATGTTGATGAAGATGATGCTGCAAGCCAAGTTCATAAGCTGGACGACACCTGACTTTAAAAGTCTTGCTGACTTTGAACGAGTCTACAATGACACAATGCTGCCGGAGCCCTATGTTAGTATATAGGCTTTCGCATCGCATTGGCCAATGTAATAACTACTGCATGCAAAGCATTTTACTGATTGATTTCTTTGTCTTGCTAGCATCTTCCAGCTTTTGCTTAGTTTTCGTTTGGCAGTTTAAGTCCCTCAGATTGGCACCCGAATTCAGCGGTAGGCAGCAGTTGCAAATTGATCGACCATTTACATTACAGGGCATTAAGAACTGGCGAAGTGACGAAGAGTTTGGAAACCAGAGATTGGCTGGCTGCAACCCAGCTGTCATTGAGCTGTGTAGAAGTATCCCTGAGAAGTAAGTACAACTGTCATCTGATTGATTGATCACCCTACCCATATCATCATATCTGGGTCCAATCAGGTTCGCCGTGACGCCGGAGATGGTGGAGCCGTTTCTGGAGGGGAAGAGCCTCGACGAGGCTATTAGAAGGAAGAAGATCTACTTGATGGACCTAACATTTTTGGCTGCTATGAAGTGCATGGATAGCAACCGAGTGCGTAATCATCTTCTTCTGCGTCTAACTGGCCGTTGCGTCTCCTATCGACTTGACCTAAATAGACTGATCAAAATACTTGCAGTTCCCCAATCAGTAAAGTTGATCTATTACAGATTCCAGGTCCATATGGGCTCTTCTATTCAAAGAATAACAAAGAATTTGTTCCAATCGCTATCCAGATCATGCCTGAACCGGGAGAAGATAACCCTGTATGCTACATACTTACGTTCATCCTATCCTGTTCATTACAGAATAAAACAGATAAAAACGAATTCTAAACAAATTTAATTTGCCAACATTTTACAGGTGTTTCTTCCATCTGACCCAGAGTACACTTGGCTTGCTGCCAAGATGTGGTTCAATCTGGCTGATTCGTCATACCACCAGTCCGCAGGACACTTTGGTGAGTCCGATGTACGACTGCACACAAACTTGATTTATACGGAACCAAAGCTACTTGTATCGTGTTCCAGCATTCACTCTCACTGCTTATCTTCATACATTTATAACTAGGTCTGACACATCTGGCTATGGAGACTATGTGTATTTGCACCCATCGTCAGCTCTCCCCTTCGCATCCCATCTTCCGGCTGATGGCTCCCCACTTCCTCTACCTCATTGCCATCAACACGTATGTAAACACATTTGCTTCATGATAGATATGGGAGGAGAGACGAGCTGGAAGGATGGCTGAGAGGAATAAGGAGGGACAGGAAGGGAGGAGAGAGGAGGGAGGAGAGAGAGGAGGGAGGAGGTACAGGAAGGGAGGAGAGAGGAGGGAGGAGCTTTCATCTTTCATCACTCTTGTCGTCTCTCATTCAGACTTTCATCACCACGAATTTCCATGTATACATACTAATTTGACATCATGGGAGTGGACTTTTGAGATGAAAAAAACGAAACAGTCGGTGACACCACTAATAATTATCTGATCTGGAGTTACCAGTTTCCAGCATCGCTCACTTATTACAGGAAAGCATTCCAAGGACTGGTCATCCCAGGTGGCTTTGTCGATCGGGGTATGCAGATCGGCTACTGTGGCATGTTTAACATCATCAGAACAAAATACGCTGATTGGAAGATAACTGAGCAGGGTAACCTGGTGAAGGACCTCGCGCTAAGAGGGGTGGATGATGTGGAGGCCCTCCCTGGGTACCATTATAGAGATGATGCCCTCCTGCTATGGCACGCTATGGATAAATACATCTCATCAGTTGTTAACAAAGTCTATGGTATGTCTATACGCTTTTACTGTCAGTTCTATGTCTGAATCAATCTACATCACAATGCTGTAATCCTTTCAATCCCACAATTCAACTTTTAATATCTCCAGACTCTCCTGAAAAACTGGCCAATGATCCGGAGATCCAGGCGTTCGCAAGGGAATTGAACAAGTCTAATGTGAAGGTACAGGGGTCAGGGGTCAGGGTTCAATGCTGGATTTTCTTTACTACTGCAGAAGTCGTCACATAGCTGTCCAATGGATGGACAGCTTGCATGTGTTGTTTAGCAATGACAACTGTGGGTTTCGTGACTGCGTATTGAGAGTAGTCTCGATTTCTCCACTGATCTACCAGACTAAAGAAAGTACTCGAGGCAACTTTTCACCGGTGCATAGGCAACAGCAGGGCAAGGGGTTTTCGGATAGCATATTGATGCTTCTCGACTTAGTAAGTCTGCTAAATCGAGAAGCGTTGATTTGCGTTAATTTGCAAGCCGTCGGTTTGCTCTCGATTCGGGCTCCGCTTGTCGATTAGGGCAGTGGGCAGTCAATTATTGCAGCGCAGCACTGGCAAGAAACCGGAGCGCTTGCCGATAGGAAATTAACAAATGCCGCTTTTCCGTTTTGATCTATCACAGAGGATATGGATGGCTATCAGAAACTGTAAATAATCGAGTTGCAATCATATGAATCATGAAGGAAAAACATCAATAAATCATTCCAATTACCAGTATGAGCAGACAGTAGGTTAGTGCATGGAGTTGGTAGTCTGCGAAATGAAAGTATCACATCATATGGCAAATTCTTTCACATGTTTTGTTAAGAGATTTCTTACCATGCTCTCAATCAGAAGATGCAAAGATGAAAGTCCAGACAGAATTGCAGCCAGAAGGGCCGAATCCAGGAATTTTTTTGACTGAAGCTCAAGTCATCAACTAGCAGTTGTCCGAAGGGCAACTTGCATCTGTTGACTGCATAACCGATTGTTTAGTGATGCTGACTGGGGTTTGTGTGACTGTGCGATGAGTGCAGTCATGGTTTCTTTATCTATTTACTAACAGCTGACCTAAAATAGTTCAGGAAGAACTTTTTGACTGACACTGGAGTGTCAGTCGCGTTAGCCTGAATACGCCCTTGGCCGGGAATGGCTGAGAGAGCGTATGTGTAGGAATTCATTTGATAATGTGAATACCAGTGTTTCCAACTCTACGATTCTCAGGGTAGTTATATGATGATTTGGTTTTTACGATCTATGACCGTGATGTTTAGAATTTCCGGTCATTTCTACAATTTCAACACGTTTTCACTCAGCTAATGGGAAGAAGGTTGATTTTATATGCAGAAAATGACAAAAATGATAGTTCATCAGCTCCATGTAAGAGATTCTTGTCATTTAGGCATCTGAAGCCTTTATGAACTGTATTGAGGATGTTTGAATGGCAGGTATACTAGTTTAGGTACATGTCATGGTATATTCTGGTTTGTTAAAATGACTTGAAATTGACTCTAAGAGCATCTGAGATGTCAAAGTTTTTGTGGGGAGAGACCTCTTCAGACCCTCCTGTCAGCTAACAACAGCCATTGGATTAGATTTTAAAATATCCACTATTTGCCTCTAGCAGTTGGCAACACTGGTAAACGACTGAGAGGTTATTGCTTTACAAGCAGTGGTTTTACTATCACACCAGTTCATCTCAAATAAGAATTACTCATTAACAACCGGCCTTCAGCAACTTCCTTGCATTTTGCATTTACACTGAGTTACTCACCAATGCTGTTTGTGTTGGTCTTTGCTCAGTATCTTTACTCAGGTAACCTGAAATGAACTCTGAGAGCATTCAGGATGTCAAAACATTCCTGTGGGAGACCCTCAGATGGGAGGAGACACCCCTCCCACACCCGCTCTTTTGCTTCACACTTTTTGCTACGCTTAAGGGCTCCACGCACTATACCCTACCGGCAATTAAAGAGTGAGTCTGAGCTTTTTTTGGAATTTGAGGTTGGCAACCCTGACAATAGGCAACAGGCAATAGGCAATAGGCATATTGATGCATAGCCGTGAAAAAAGCAATAAACTTAATCCAAATATTCAGCTATTCTCAACTGTTCACAAGCGGTGATGAGGGCGCTGGTTAGCATTTACTCCATAGTAACACAAAAGTAATGAAGAATGCAGCAAACGGCTAGCGGTCGATTTACCAGAAAACAGCTGAATTTTTGCCAGTGTGGAGCTGAATCCTTCTACTACTTGACATGAGTTACCGTTTCTGTAGGGTATCCCAGAGTTTTTCAAGACAAACGCGGACTTGATCTCAGTTCTGGTGCCACTTATGTTCGTCTGCAGTGTTGGACATGCAGCTGTTAACTTCAATCAGTACGACGAGTACGCCTTCCCACCCAACTATCCGATGGTAATCAGGACTGAGAGACCTAAGGACAAGGTGAACACTCCTCATCTCTCAAAATTGTCTTGAGCAAATGAAAACCTCTGTGAATCTAATCACCAGACAACCTTGATGCATTGGCTGTTTGGATCAAGCATCAGGATCTCAACTCACTTTCTTCTGTACTAGAAGGAGCCATAGTTACCAGCTGGTATTTGCATGTGTTTCAGACTCCACTCACCGAAGATTACATTGTCAAGAGTTTGCCCAACAAGAAGAGCACCTTACCAGTCATCGTCATGACTAAGTTGTTCAGTGAGAAGGCGACGAAATCACTCGCCGATTTTGAGGTCCAGTATGCGTACGACCCAATAACCCTGGCTGCTTTGAAACAGTGAGTAGAGTTCAGGACGATTTAGCTGTAGCGGTACGTGTACCGTCAGGTAAATAGTGAAACACAACTCCTCGCAATCAGATGTCATTCTTTTGACGTCAATCCAAGTATAGGCCCCGACTATCAATATTTATGTAGGTGTTATGCAGTATTGACTGCGTCGTCAGTTTATCTATCTTTAACCATTAGCGTCTTCAGTACATTCAACTGGGATCCTCGTAGGACCATCCTGTTCTCTATTTCCCTGCAGCTGTTCAATTTGCCTCCCCAAACTAAATTCCTGAAAAGTCTCATGGGCTTTGCGGCAGTGAGAATTTTGATGTTCCGAACTTATAGTACTGTCTCTGGGTCGGCAGCAAAGTTTGTGTTATCTTACAGGTTCAAGGCTGATCTGACAAAGGTCGGTAAAACCATTGAGGAAAGGGAGAAGAAGAGAAATAAATCCTACCCATACCTCCAGCCTAAGTTTGTTCCCAATGCGATCAGTGTGTAAGGACACAGCTACTGTAGCCAGCAGTGTCTGGATGCAACAGCGATTTCACTCACAGATGTGTCCAGTGATGGATTCAGTAGCCTCTTTATCATTATTTCATTAGTTTGTTGCTCGTGAGTGTTTAGTCTAGGTATAGTGGTATCGATAAAGGCGAACGGTTCAGCAGTTGATCAGTTTTCTCTATCGAATCAAGTAGCAGAGAATCTAGATACTATCAATATTGTATCCATAAGGGATCTCAACTATTCAGATTTTCAGCCTGTCTACGGACAAAAGGACGGATTTCATGTCAAATCAGGATACTCTTTGGCACACTCGGATTTTTGGGTTTTAAATTGGATTTTTGACGTTATCACTCTCCTTCCTTCGTAGAATGTCATCATAAGTGTATCCGGCCACCGCCTTAATGAGCTAAAAACCAATTTCCTACGCTGCAAATGTAGAAGAATGTGGCAATAATATGGCAATGCTGAGCTACTCGTGGCGTCATAATACTGCCCAATATCAAAAAGTTTTCTCTGTGACCCTATGACCCTTGCTGTAAGGATTTTTCCTGGACCCAGGTTGCGATCCCTGCTTTACCAGGCTACACACACATATATCTTATGCTCCTCTGATCTGTTTTGTGATTTTTTTTATTCTAGTGGCTCTCTTTAGACTTGGTTGACCCTATGATACTGGATTACTAGGCTCATAAAATACTGTAAATCAGTATAGAATATTTATGGAATGGAGAATAATGAGTGTTAATAAAGGTTGATTGTGTGAGTTAAAATACTGGAATAATTTTAATAGCTGAGGTGTATTGTGGCTTTAAATTCCGCCTGCTTGTTACTCCTTGTACGAGTAAATTCGCTATCACAATTGCAGTGTGGCCAGGCCTTTATACGCCCGCCCTCCCTCGACACCGGCGACAGCGCGCGGGCAGGAAGCCAAGCAGGAGGACGAAGGGGGAGGAGCGAGAGACGCGAGCGGAGACAGAAGCG
>ERZ1740065.618-NODE-618-length-19579-cov-12.547378_pt1 | contig 19579 bp, 27 predicted proteins | sample MGYA00581738_ERZ1740065 | MGnify/ENA primary metagenome ERZ1740065 (study PRJEB43018, sample SAMN04849749) | marine metagenome | isolation source: floating plastic debris | place: Pacific Ocean | collected 2008-09-01 | study: EMG produced TPA metagenomics...
TCTCTCCCTCACTCATTCTCTCCCTCACTCATTCTCTCCCTCACTCATTCTCTCCTTCACTCATTCTCTCCCTCCCTCATTCTCTCTCATGCTTTCTCTCCACTCTGTTATACCAATGTGGTTAAGTACATGTACACTAGACAACTCGCCTGTTTGCCACAGTACAGTACGTAGTGCTGATCTACAGCTGCCTGAGCAGACAAATCCGACTCAAACGTTACAAAACCAAACCCCCTTGACTTGGGCTGCTTCTTTGATATTGATGTTGGGATGAACATGATGACAACATCCTCAATCTAGAAAATATGTAATAGGTAACCTATAATACATAACTAGATTCCATGACAAAATATCTTGAACAGAGCTAGAGTAGACATAGCTAGAATAGACAGCGAATTTCACTCAAATAACTGAAAAACAGCAGACTTAAAACAGACACTAAAACTGTATAATCATATTATTTGGTTGAACAGTGGATAATATTATTGATATACGCACCGCACCGAATGCCTGCTGAAATATCGCATAGATTTCAGCCTCCGAGAGGGACGGTGGCAGTCCGCCTAGAAATACTTTACGGCTGTTCTCTATATCTTGTTCCTGCCGATAGGCCTGCAATGCAATCAGTGTGGATGATTCTATAGACTGGCGATCGCAGGGATGATGAGTGGCTCGCTATGCATTCCACCTCCAGAGAAAGGAATCAACGAACTTACATTGGCACATACACGACAAGTTGTAGGACCAGAAATACTTGGAGTCTGTTTTTCTGAACTTTGAGAAGCCGTAACTCAGAACCCCTACCCCCAACAGCTAAGATCTTGCCATATTTGAGCTCAGTTCAGCAAGATCTAACCAATAAGCCACAAGAAACCATTATGAAACCAATACGAGCAATTTCAGCTGCGAAAATACATGAGACTTGTAATGTATACGTTGACAAGCACATCATTGCATAAGTTGTGAGAGATGGACATTTATGGGGCCATATTCATGCAGGTATGACGTCATTCCTATAGTGCCGTAGCCTTTGGCAGTGACACTAAAACCCACTGGGCCTTCTTTACGGCATGCCAGTGTGTCACTCTCTATGACGGTGTGTTGCCTGGTGTTGCGAAATGATTTACCCACCTACTATACACAACGTCACGACGGCATGGGGTGGGAGGAAGCCGGATGAATGAGTCACATACAGCTGGAACGTGATCCCAGATATAGTAGCAGTAATATAGATAGGGTTCTAACCTTGTTGAGAACTTTCGGCGTACAACGTTTCACATCCACCTGGAATTGATGTAAGCCGGTGAATAGTGGTTATGAATTCCAAAACAAGCGGTCAGCAATAGGGATAGTGGACTACTTACAAATTTGCCATCAATGCAGTGCTCCTGAGAGCAAATTAGGTCCGCTGCTTCTTGAGTATTAAAATTGACGAATCCAAATCCTCGGGGTTTGTTCGTGACGTGGTTCATCATGATAGACGAACTGACATACTCATTCAGTTCCTTGAAGTAGTTGTCAAACGACTCTGGAGCAGAGAGCACTGGTCGTTACTTTTCAGAAGATGTCACAACATCGCAGTGATATTTTGGTTATGGATCATACGCACACATGACACAGCAGCCTAAACATACACTAGTGACCAATGTATCCGTAAAATATCAGGAACACTGACCTGAAGTTGTCTTCCAGCTAAGGCCACCCACAAAAACTTTCCTGCAATAGCCAATCACAAATTTGAATGACATTGGTTCATTGCAGAAGCACGCTAATGACGGAAGAAACTGACAAATGTGAAGCCAATATACTTGAGGACACAAACACTTCTTATGTCATGGTATGGCATGACATTGGACAGATACTTGAGCACACAGAAAAAGTTCCTTTCTAATTCTCACCCGTTTTCATATACACTTTTGAGAGTATCATGAGGTAAGGAGCCCATCTTCTTTCTTCTGTCTTTTGCTTGTGTGTAATCCACGCGTGACCGGTCCAAATTTCCTCACACGGCCAATTATTGTCGGTGGTAGTGGGAAACAAGGCGTGGACCTCTCTGGCCGACTTGTTGGTTAGAGATGACCAATTGTCAGCCGCTAATATTCCCGCGCCACACGACAGTTAATCGTCTTTGACCAATTAAATTACACGATAAAAAACTCGACATGTGGTTGGACGGCGAACAGCGCGCCTGACCGTTCATTCTGGTCCACCCACGGAACTATATACTATAGTTAGTATTTAGTTCCATCAGTCCACCATACAAACCACAGAATGCCTTGAGCTGCAGGTGCATGTGAGTGACATGGACAGAATCCCTCCCTGGTGCAGGGATCTCAACCTCGATCCAGGAAAAATCCTTACAGCAGGTTTCAGGAGTTCATGAAGAAAAATTTTCGATATTGGGCAGTATTATGACATCATAAATACCTTGTAATTGCCATATTATTTCCACATTTTTTACATTTGCAGCATCAAAAACTGGTTTTTAGTTCATTATTGTTGTTTATCACTTTTATTGAGGTTTTCGTTGAGAAGTAATTCTGTCGACCTCAATGGTGATAGTTGGAGGCACATTGCTTACTTATGATATTATTTTTCCCTAGGGAAGTGAGTGATATCATCCAAAATCCGAACTAAAAGGCAAAAACCGAGCGAGTCAAAGAAAATCCTTATGCTACATGAGATCCATCCTTTCATCCTTATACAAGCTCAAAATCCGAACAGTAACGATTAAATCCGAATAGTTGAGATCCCTGCTGGTGCTGTCTGTATGCTTACAAAGCGCAGATAGATATGATTATGATGATGATGCATAGCCAGTAGCCTAGTATTACGCAACATATCGTCCTCTATCCATGTATGTGTGTGTAACAAAAGTACCACAGAAGAATAGTAACTTCAACAGCATCATGTCAGACATGTCAAAATGATCATCATCTGTGATAGCGCCCTGCTGCAGTGGAGCAACAGGTGGAGAAACGTTACCAAGCTAAGTGGATGGAGTTGTCTACGCAACCCTCTTCTTATTGATGCCTGTTTGCGGCGTCAGCGACCAAACTGGCCTGTTGAGTGTTGACTGATTATTTTGATTTATAGATATATGGATCCAATCGTGCAATTCATGATCATACACATCTATGGTCTATCTGAGCTACTTCCGTGAAACCGAGAGCATCATGGGAAATTTCTACACGCTGTCTGCTGTGTCTTCAGCTCCAATGGTAGGTAACACACACTGCTCTTCCACACCACAGCTGTGGATGTATCGAGTACATCGCAGTGGTTAGTGCACCAGATAACAGACCCGTGGCTGTGGTCGCCACAATGACCTGACACGGCCCCAGATGCATCAGCTCTGCCTCTACCAGCCAGCTGGTGTTGTCGGACTGACTGGATGTGACCATACGAGAAGTTTTGTCAGCTCTGAATGCGAGTGGGAGTGTGAATATGAACAGTGATTGTCCACAATCTCTGGTGTGAAGTAGTGGCCGTAATGCGACTGCCAGGAGTGGATTCAGACTAATGCTACTGACATCTGGATCCACCCCTGAATGCAGCACATTTTACTATATTATGCGTATGTGTGCTGAAGCAGGTGTTCCAATTTCTACCTGAGGTGAACGTCAGGTAGAGGCTTGACTATAAAGGTGCAGTTACTATGTTAGCTATAGAGTCTGCCACCAGTGCCTCTGCCATCACCGATACACCGTTGCCGTCAGCACCGCACAGCGCCACCAATAATATGTACATGTATTACAGCTTCATGTATAGCAGCTATAGTAACAGTGACTTTCTATGTCTATGGAGTCTATAGTGTACTGACTTCCCTCGCTAACATTCCTGCACCCGATACTACAGCTTTGAAGAGGCAAGCATAGTGCATAAGACAAACTAAGATAAGCTGCAACTTCTCTGATCTCAGAAAAGTTTGGCAATCCGCCATCAACTCCCTAATACTACATGGTTTGGGGTGATTGTAATAAAAGTGTGATTTGTCTTGCTATCTCGGATAAGTTATGATGAGTCTCCTCAATTATAGAGGAGGGACATGCCATAGAGACAAGCTGCTGTTCTAGGAAAGATAAGTTGTTAGGTCAGAAGGATGTTGGGTAAGAGCCGAAACAAATCACGAAGGAAATAACTGGAAATGCTCAGAAGGATGAATAGCGGCTGGGTGGCTGAATGTTTTACATCATGCTTTCATTGCTGTTTGGTAAATCATTTGTATCTTCACTAACATGTAAAACTCATGTTTGGGGGATGAAAGTTCGAAAGAGTTGTTCCCTCTTGTCAGTAGTTCTTTATTGGTCACCTCCGCCATGATGTTGCTACGCAGGATATGTCTAGTGAATGCATTCTCTGTAGAACTGCTGTCCGCAGATGGTTGTAACGCTGGCACTGGCACTGCAGACGTGAAAACCCGCATGGACGACGCCCACCCATCAATGTTACAATGTACTAGTATACCGTATGAACAATACCAGATATGGAAAGCTGCCATGATTCTGTGGACAGTGTAATGTGTATTATAAGTTGTAACATGCAAGTAAAAAAGAACAGTGAACTATTTAATCCACCTCGTACTATTAGTAACTAGTGTCAGGAAACCTGATGTTTTCCTCAATCTGGTGAGTCGTCTTCTCTTTCAAACAATGCTAGTCTCTCATGTCTCAATAGCATTTTCATCTACAAAGGACAGCAAAATGTATTTTACACTAAATGAACTTGTGTTGTAGCTTATTAGCTGTTTGCTTATAATATATTGTAGATTTATATCTAGTACCTAAATCTATACTGCAGGCCCAGATGTAGACCTGACACAGTCTGTGGTCTCTTTCTGAACTATATAAATAATCACATCAAGGTACTAGAGGGAAGCTTCCAGAATGATCCTTTGTGCAACTTTTTTGTCCTTAGCCAATTAGCATGCAACGAGCAGATCATAAGAGAGCTTCCTCTCTGGTACCAAAGACCTTCACCTTGCTGGTACTTTGATGTCATTATCTATCAACTTTAGAATGTTATTGCATCAGTGATCCTGGATGTCTGTGATCTCTGATTGCATGGTCTTTGCCTACATGTACTTCCACTGCACTTCCTCACTGACAGCCAATGTGCAACGGTGACATGTATAACTGGTGTGACACGCCATAACTGGTGTGACACGCTATAACTGGTGTGACGTATATAACTGGTGTGACAACAGGTGTTATTTCAGCTCCTCAGCTCAAGAGGACAACTTGAGCAACGAAGACAGACAGAAAGGAAGGATGAGCACAGACACACAGACAGACAGGACACAGGTCTAATGTCACAGTGAGGCCTACTTGAGGAGTTGTGTCGGAGGCGCAAGCTGAGTTGCAGCTACAAGGATACACTTAGTCCACTAGTATATCACCGCCAGGTACTACTACTACTACTACAGCCTTGGACTGAATGAGAGGCCATGAGTAGAGATTTACGTACCGCCTGGTATGTTTATCTTGTTTGATAGGAGTACGTCTGCCTGTATGGCTGTCATATTTATGTATAATGTCTCAGGATCCGTCTGGAATACAATATCAGCTCCATGATGCAACAGTTCAGCAGAACTTCACAGCACAGTGCATTAGAAGTAGGGCATACCATGAACTGGGTGTAGAATGTGTCAGTCACAGCTTCTCTCACATGTTCATCGACAATAGGGAACGTGCGACAAATGAACTCGAGGGCCAGGGCAGCCTGCCGCTGGCTGTCAGCATACTCTTGGTTTCCCATGCAATACATTAGATGATGGGTTACCCTCATCCGTATCAGCCTCTCAGCCAACTCCATCGATTCCTGACAGAGAGCTCTGTAGAGTGTTTAGAAGAGTTTAATTAGAGATCATTGTGGCAGATTTACTGACCATTGAAACTATGCTGACTTACAAAATACATTTGGCAGCGGCAGCCTGCTGGACGTATACAGGAAGTGGAGGTGTGAGTATGGAGGATTTTGATTGGTCTGCTAATATGTCTGGCGGTTTGGAGAGGAGCACATCTTCTTTGCTGGGTTTGAGTGATTTGATCAATCCTTCCAAGAGTTTATCCCTCACTGGGTAGTTCATCAGCAAAATGATCAGTTCGATAGCCTCATACTGCACCTCCAAATGAAGTGTGCGAGTGACCGCTAATAGCGGCTCCACAATAGAGGGATGCACAGACTCAACCATAGGCTAGAAACACAGGACAGGTGAGAGCAATCGATACATGCAGCAGCAGCAACATTGTTGTTATTCTGCAATAGGGTTTACCTGAACTTTCACCAAACTTTGAGCAGCTAGTTGTTGGGCCTTTGGAGACGAGCAGGGAAGGAGAGCTATGAGTCCTTTGTAGACTTGTGGGCAGAATCTTGGGTTGCCTTCAGCGAGACTTAGCAGAAGGTTTTTGGCAGCATCTTGGGTTTGGTCACACGATGATTTTGCCAAACACTCTGCAACTGCTCGGATTCCTACGGGGTTTTGGTGGACGAATATTGTAATCAACTGACGTGATTTGTCAAATAGTTCTGATGAGTGTGAGTGAATCTATATACCATAACTTTCACAGATCAGTTCCTTGTACTTCCGCCCAACATTCGCAACACATTGTAGGAGGAGGATAGCATGCTTTTTGTTCACTTCTTTTGATTGCTTAAGTCCCAATATTTCAAGAAGAGTCAGTACTCCACCAACTTCAAGGAACTCAGAGAGGAATTTGTGTCTAAGGGTAGAGGTTCATAGTTTGCTAGGGTTAACTCACAAGGGAAATTATCTTAATGCTCTACATTAAATGTAAATATATCAGCTTACCCACTTGATGAGGACACAAATATTGCTATAGCCTGTAGCTGCTCTGTTAGAGATGTTCCCATCATATAGGTCAACCGTAACCAAGCTGTTAGTCTAGTCAGAAACAGACTGGCAGCTTCTGCGAATTCAGATTCCAGTTCCGGCCCCGTCTTGTTCCTGTTTTGTTCTATGAAATTGATCAGGATCCTGTGTCTGACTTGCTTAGAGCCTTTGTCCCATTCATGCAATAGGCCCATAACCTTTGAAATAGCATTTTGTTGCTTTGCAGATCCCATCTCATGGAGTAAATAGTTTCTGACTATTTGCAGCGTTCAAAACAGATGCGGTATAAAGAGCAACTTCGTTCTCTATCAAATTCATATCCTAGCGACCACATATATTTTAACTACACTCGCTATTGTTTAGTCTCTCATTCATATAGAAAATTGATAGATTAATACTTAAATCAAAAATTTTGCAAATATCTTGCCCAAAATTAAATATATTTACCTTTTATCTAGCGTGATAGTAGACTTTGATCTTTTTATCGGGTAATATCAAAATAATAGTTTTTTCCATGAGATTTTTCGTCACCCTTATACGGCCTTCAACATCCAGCATGGCTTCCACCGGTGGAGTCATGGACGAAATAGTAACCAATTTGAGCAACATTCTTAGCAATCCTGGAAGATTTATCGAGTAAAACTTATTTTTGCATGTTTCGTAATGTACGATATGAGGCATTACCGTAATAAACAATTCTTTCCTTTGCAGTCCTGGCGCTAGTGATATCTCGGTATCGAAGAAACATACAAAAGTTCTGTACGACTCGGCCCAGAACTTATCATCTGGAATTTCAAATCAAGATACTACTTCTGTTCCTGTGCTAAATGAACTATACGTAGATAACTTCGACGCTGAACAGATATGGCAGCAAATAGACCACAGGTTGACTTGTGTAACGCAACAGAGCTATGTTGCAACGATAAGCAAACTGTTGACAGCAGATGAACTAAGTTTGCAAATAGATCTACCACTATCGACAGCTCAGAAGAAAGCGTCAAATGGCGTTGTTGAGCTAGAGGACGACGATGAAGACGATGAGGATGAGGAGTATGAACAAATGTCTGATAATGAATCTGAGGGTGAGTCGGATGGTGAGGAAGCTGGAGAATTCTCTGAAACAGATCCATCCGATGACGAAGATTATGAAAATAAGAACGGCACAGTCGAAAATAAAAAGAAAGCTAGTCGGGTTAGTCTGTGAATCGACTGTCGCTTGTGATATTTTGGTAGCTACTGTACCATTTTATCTTCCTTATGCAGGTTGATGATGACTTTTTCTCGCTCAAAAACATGGAGAAATTTCTCGATCAGCAAGATGCTCTTCTTGAGAAAGATCCAGTGATGTTTGATAGGCAGCTGGATGAGATGTACGAATCTGATGACTCATCTGTAAGTAAATCAGCCTTCAATCCCATTGCTTGTTAATTCTCTCATCAAGCTATCCATACTGGTTCTTCAGGTCAAACACAGATTTTCCTCTCCCAGATGCTGAAACAGGTTATTTACACATATTTTATTTATTTAGGATCCTGGATACAAGCATGAGGACTTCTTTGGTAAACAATCTGATTCAAAGTTGGAAAAGAAATCGGCCACTGACGAAAGGTAAATGATGGTGGCTTTTATTGACATCTCGGAAGATTGAAACTATCGATATTTTGACTTGAACGTTCACGGCTTGTTCCTGATAGAGACTCCATTTGAGCCTATGGGCCCAGATCTGTTCTGTGAAAAAAAGCTGATTTATTGCTGGAATCTTGGCAGATAGCTATAATATATATAGCATGATGTGTGCTCTATCTCCAGCTGTACTATATCCATAGGTATAATATATACAGCTATAGAACTAGTACAGCTGGAGATAGAGCACACATTGTTAGTCTCCAGTTTCATGTCTGCCCACGCCTGCTTTGCCGTTTCAGCTTCACATTTGATGCCGATGACGCTGAGGACGATGAACTATCAGACGAGGAGTTGGAGCTGATGAAAGCTTTAGATGAGGAGACAGCTGGCCAGTCGGACTCCGACGGTGGGAATGACGACAACGACAATGAAGATAATGAGAATGGCAGTGGTCAGTGCTGGCCGACGACTGGAACTCGTCATTGTATTAATGCTGATTGTTGCTCATCTCTCGTCAACAGGATCGGATGATGGCGATGAGTCTGACGCAGAACACCTAGAAGATGTCGTCGGCAAGAAGAAGTTTGAGCTGCCTAAATCCGAGTATGAGAAACGTCAGGATAAAGTAGGCATCCGTCTCTCACCGTATCCACTCCAGTTGTGTGGTGATCTGATTCCCAATGGTCTAAACTACTTGGCTGTAGCTAAAGGAGCGTATAGCTGCCATGGAGGAGGCAGCGCTGGAAGACAAACCCTGGCAGCTGATGGGTGAAGCCACTTCTAGGACTCGTCCTGAGAACAGCCTCCTCCAGGAGGTCGTCGAGTTTGACTCAAACGTAGCCCCAGTTCCAATGATCACTGCCGAGACAACTGTTACTCTGGAACAGCTGATTCTACAGAGAATCAAGGACAAGGTATGACAACTTCAGTCCATTTAGCTCCACAGTTCCCTGCCGCCAAGTGGGAAATTCCAATGAGCCAATATATTATAGCTTTTTATTGAATTACAATTGCCACTATTTATATGATTTTGTATAAGGCTGTGTAGTCATGAGTAGCTTGTGTGCCTTTGCAAACACCCAAGTTCCCTGTTTTGCAGTGTATGTTATGTTATGAAAATTTGATATTGTGAAGGAGTGCACGGTTTCAGGCTCAGTAATCACTGAAATGATGAATTAGATAACCTAATGTATAACAGGAAATTTGTACTTTCTGTCATATTTGGCCTATTACAAAAATTGAGTTGTCAAATATTTATCTTTTCTATTGATTGTTTATACTCAAACTGTAAGCAACACAAAAATCGTATTTTCGCAAAATATTTTTGCGAAAATTATGCTCGCAAAATTTTTTTGTTTTACGGTGCCTCTCATTCACCTACTGCACTGTTCCACCGTTGTACTGTAGCTGTTGATGATGTTTAGGCATTTGATGACGTGTTAAGGAAGACACGATTGAAGGAGGACAGCGAGAAATACAGGAACCGCATCGAGCTCGATCAGGAGAAGAGTAAGCTGAGCCTCAGTCAGATATACGAGCAGGAGTACCTGAAACTTAGGGATGTACGTATCAGCCAAATCTGCAGCATCTCCGCCAGGATTAGGTAGTGTTTCATTATCTGATGCTGTTATCTGATAGAAAGACGAGGAGAAGGAGGAGCAAGAGGACCCCGAGGAGAAGGCGATTCAGGATATGATGAGCTCGCTGTTCTCGAAGCTCGACGCTCTCTCTAACTTCCAGTACACACCAAAACCTGTACGTTCCTTGGAACTTGTTGTATGGAACTGAAGCTGGTGTTTACTACACTGCTGTGCTATTTTAGTGCCAGTAAACCTGGTGTATTGCAGTAGACTGAAGAAACCTAATTTCATGTCCAATGATGTTCTGGGAATAGCTGCATCTCATATTGATTATCTCTGATTTTAGGCTCCCAAGGAGGCAAAGATTGTGTCTCGGCTGCCGGCTCTTGTTGTGGAGGAGGTGCAGCCGGATACGGTGGCAGACGCTGCTCGTCTGGCTCCTGAAGAGATCAAGGTAAACACTTGCTCTCATCTACTTCTATAGTATACTGTAAACTGAGATCTTTTAGCATTAAGTAGACTATAGGGTTTTGCTCAAATTAGCACAATTTCGAATGATACCTTGAGTCCCTCAAGAATACGACTCGTGTCCTATTATGAGATGTGCCTTCAAATTCGAACTTCCATAAAACAAGAAATACATTCTTTTACCGGTAACAAGTTTTCAGAACAAAATAATCTGTTTATTCACTTGCAATCTGAAAGAAATGTTTTGAATACTTGATTTCACATGTTCAATGCACTTGAATCCTGTGCTGAACTCTGGGAAATTCACTCAACAGCCCAATGATAGGCTGAGACTGGACGAAATTGATCATAGAAGTTGAGAGCAGGAGCTAACAATAGCAGTCTCAAGTGCTATTAACACTTCCACTTCTATGATATCGCAGTCAAGTTCCAGACAGTAACGTCAACTTTGGCAACAGTAATTTCCCTCAGAGTGGGTTTGGAAAATATTTAGGGCAAAATCTGCCAATTTGTTTCATTGTGACTACATAATGCTGCAATATTGAAAATTCTAAGCAGTTGGAATCTTACTGTATTTCATGAACAACCTTCCCAAAGCCGGCAACCAAGCAATTTTATAGCCAACAGTTATGATTATTGTGTAAGGTTGGGGAATGCTATTGCCAAAGCTTTGCCCTAAATTATATTAAAACAAAACTACAAGAACCTTTTCTGTCTAGGACTGGGTTTGAAACAAAATGACGCTTCAATATACAACTCTGATGTGGCTAGCAGTCAATTTTCCGTACGTTTCAGAAACCGAGAGTAGCGGTGAAGGATCGTAGTGAACTGGACACGACAGACAAGAAGCGAATAAGGAGACAGAAGAAGGCTAAGACAAGAAAGGTAGAGAAGTTCAAGAAAACTGTTGAGACTCGAGTGCGAAAAATTAACCCTGGTCTCGGTAATAAGAGAGCTGAGCAGCGTAGTATCGAGGCTATAAAGCAGGCGGTGGTGAATGAAGGCAGGCTTATCAAACCGACCAAGGTATGTCGCTAACTAATCATCGGATTACCTGCTGGCTCATCCTGCCGAAAGACACGCGCTGAAAGGATGGATTTATTCTCTTTATTCAGGAGTCAGTCATGTCAGACAAGGTGTACTCCTCCTCCAAAGAGTTCTTTAAAGCTTTACAAAATGAGGTAAAGCTCGACAAACAGATCACGAGGAAAAAGGCGGATGCAAAAAAATGGGTCATTAAAAAATCTGGCATACCAGCAGAACGATTGAAGTTATAGGTATTCATGGAAAGTAGTTTTGTTTGTATCTTGGTAGGTACAATAAATCAATGCCATCTCTGTTACTCTAGCTTTGTGAGAAATAATCATGAGCCGAAATGTGAAAGACAATCATTGGAATTAGAGTTATATTAGGAATAGAGTTGTATTACAAGTTTCACACTTTCACATCAATTGCAGCAGGCGTAATGTACGGATATTTACCATAAAGGTACACAGACGAAATCACCAAAGCTGCACCAATCACAAACTGAGCAGACAGCTGAAAGTCAAAGAAGTACATGGAAATTATACAGGAGAGGACAATCGCTCCTGATGTAGCGAATCCTTTCAGTATGTTATCAGCATATTTCACTACGACAGCAACGAGTAGACCACCTAGCGACTGTAGCAACACTGCAGACCAGACGGCCCAATCATAGCCATAGAAGAATCCCTGCTCACGTACTGTGTGGCCATCCTTCACTGCCAGTGTAATCAATCCTGGAATAGATGGCCAGTTGGTTACATATCCCACTGATCTCTACTCTGCCGGTTACATTAAGCTCTAGTAGAGTAATCTCTACTAGAGCTTAGGCTTACCTAGTATAGTACCGAGGAAACCCAGCTGGACATTTCTCAGCCATACCGACTGCGGTGAGCCCTTCAGGATTTTCTCAAAGTAGACACCAGCAAAGCCAGACATGAGGCAGCTGACTATGACGGCAGTCATACCGACCACAGGGTTATTGTGGGACTCTCCATCCCCATTCCCGCTATCAGACTTGGGCTGCATCTGAACTGAGGCTACGCCTACCATCAGGATGAGGAGTGAACCCCACTGTACTGGGCTGAGCTTTTTGCTGAGCATGAAGACGGAGAATAGCGCAGTGGTGAGGATCTTCAGCTGGTAGCTAACCTTCAGAGACAACGGGCGTCAGTCACACAAGCAGAACAGCCACAGACGGACCATTCGCAGACGGAATGGCCTCACAAGCGGAATGGCTGGTCACAGGCAGATGGGCAAAATTTACATGTTTGAGAAACAAATTCATTGGATGAATGAACAAGTTGTGATTGCATCACGCTCCTCTCTTGCTCACACGCTCCACATGATTAACAAGCACTGGCACAAACCTGATAGGTGGCTGCGTCCAGATTGGAGACGGCTACAAACTGTAGGTTGTTCTGGAGTACGTACACCAGGGATGGAACTGAGACTTTTAAATTATCCATGGGATTCATGATGAGGTTATCGTAGAGATGTTTGGCCCACAGTGAGATACTTTTCTCCTAGATCACAAGTCACAGAAAACATGGAACAATGGGCAGACCATAAAACTAATCACCGCAGACAGCCAGATCACACACCTGGTAAAGGATAATAAATAAAGCTGTTATACACTTGACTGTCTCGGCCATGACAACAGCTGTAGTGGATAGGAACATGTCTGTGTCCCGAGTACGGACATACCGCATCCACAATATCAACATTGCATTCTGAGCCGTGAGCGTGACCAAACTGACATACTTCAAAGTGCCTACAATACACCATTTCATGTATATAACAGAATGGACCTGTACGGGTTATCGACGCTAGTACTGGGTACAGCATGAGACTTTATCTATCATCAGCAGGTTCCAAGCAACAAAACTCATGGTTCCCCCATTGCCAAATGGATGGCTGTAAGTAGGGCTATGACTAACGTACACCATACATTATACCTTCATGATAACAAGGATTTCTGTACTTGAGTCAAGTCAAGAACACTTCAGCTTACAGCTACACAACCACAAAATAATCGGCATGTTACGTTATTCTACCCGTGTTACTTGAGAAAATGATATCAGATCTGAGTTGTTCGAGCGAAATCTGTAAATTAGTTAGGAGCCCTAGCTGTATGCCGCTTGCCCTAAAATGCTATATGAGCCTACTTACCATTTGCATCTAGTTTCTGAGCACTCATACTTCGAACTTGTAGGGAAGAACGGCTCCCGTGCACAATAAATTGAACTCAGTCGCCTAGATCAGGACAAGGAAACCAAAACAAGGAACATTGAATATGAATACTCAAAACGCATTGTAAACTTACGTACCACACGCTACTACGGAGGGATAAAACATTTGAGGATGTGGTTAATCAACTTTCTAAGCCATACCTGCTTATTGCTCTTTTGGATTTGTTTCAGCTTTAAGTGCCACAAGCTCTAGATTGACCTCCAAGATGCCACGAAGTAATGGGCAGAGCAGATTTTTAGAAAACAATGATTCACTCACGACATTAATCCGACATGAATGGTCGCAGTAACCAGCCACGCTAGAGTTCGAGACGCAATGGGAGTTGCGTTGCCACGCCTTGTATACCGCTCTGTGCCACGCGTGAGAACTGCATCGTCCAGTAGTAGTTGCTGCATACATACCGGTATATACTGCGACGAGCATAGAATGATCTAATTCTAGGACTGGGACGATCCATACCAATTTGGGTAGTTATGGTCATACTCAGCAAGAACGATAGAGAGAAGCAGCAGCAGAGATGTAGATAATTCATATATATCTACGTAGATACTATTTTAATAGATGAATTAAAATTAAATAGACTTACCTTACGTACTGGTATATGATGCCATACGGCAAATGGTGGTGACGTATTCACGACCAGCAGAAGAAAATGTTATATTATCAGACAGATACGTACGGTGCCGCGTGCGACTCCGACTTGAGGAACACGCTACGCAATGGTCCAGCCGCTGAACAGGCTTGTGAGAGCACAACTCCAGACACTAAGCACTGATAGACCGATCGGAATCAGTCATTGGGGCCCCGACAATCCGCACAAGTGAGGTTCGCAAGTGGCTTTAACCGATACACGCTGGGATATTCTGAGTCTATCTGCATAGCTCATTGCCCCCAACCTCAGGTAGACTAGATCATCTCATCAAGTTAATCTAGTACCCAAGTATTCAGGAAAGGGATGACCTGAGAAGATCTAACCTGACAATTTATTACATTACTAAGATATAAATAGTACATTTGATCGCTGAGTATATTAAATAAGGACAGTCGTAAAAGAAATATGGAGCAGCTATTATCCAGGTATCATTACGCATAGGAAAACGGATGCAACTAATGTGATATTTGCAATGCTAGAACTTCGAATCTAAAATCTATAAACCAATTTCGCGCATAGTTTAGAAGTCTTCATCTAAGGAGAAGGAGTGGGTTAGTTTGGCAGCCGAACTGTTTGGTGAGGATTTCACTCCCATCCTCTGGTACTCAGACACGCGCTTCTCGAAGAAATTAGTCTTGCCTTCCAGTGACAGATTGTCCATGAAATCAAAGGGGTTCGCCATGTTCCAATGCTGCAAAGTGAAACCCAATATCGTTTACAAACGGTAAGAGCTAATTTCTGACAAGTCACAGCACGATTGTCTCACCTTGGGACACTTGAGTTCCAGGAGGAGACGGTCAGCGACGAATTGTATGTATTCCTTCATTAAGTCCTTGTTCATTCCAATCAGCGATACGGGCAGTGCGTCTGTCAGGAATTCTATTTCAATCTTCACGGCATCTTCAATGATCTCTAATACCGTCTCTTTACTCGGCTTGTGCACAAGATGTTCAAACATCAAGCAGGCAAAATCACAGTGCAGACCCTAGAAACAAAGCAAGTACATTAGTCAGAATAATTGATTGTTGTGAGGAGATCAAGAGGTCAGGGATCATTGCCAGCTCACCTCATCTCTACTGATGAGTTCATTGCTGAATGTCAGGCCAGGCATGATTCCACGCTTCTTGAGCCAAAATATGGCTGCGAATGACCCTGAGAAGAAGATTCCCTCGACGGCAGCAAATGCGACGATTCTCTCACCAAAGGAAGCATTTTTGTCGTTTATCCACCTCAGGGCCCAATCAGCTTTCTTCTTGACAGCTGGCATTGTCTCCACAGCATTGAATAGATATGCACTAAGAACACAAGAAACCAGTTTTTAACCATGTGTGTGACCAGATGGCTACTATAGCCAGAATGGTTTGACATACCGTTCTTTAGGATCTTTGATTAGTGTGTCGATAAGCAGGCTGTATGTCTCCGAGTGTACGTTTTCCATGGCTATCTGAAATCCATAGAAACATCTTGCCTCTGTGATCTGTACCTCCTGGCTGAATCTCTCAACCTGTATTCAAATCAGTAGCAGACAATCACACAGGGCATCCATGATTGGACAGGCATCATTCCTTTGTTCCACTTCAAAAAGATAGCGTGTATGCTCACGCTAACAAAGCAAGCGCTTACACAACACATTTTTGTAAGTCTTTCCTTGCAGTGGTAAGGCTAAGCTGATAAAAACCTATTCCAGCCAATGATCAAGAGAAACACTATGAGCACCTCTCATTCCGTTTATATAAGTTATGATGTTATACTAACAAGATTTTCGTTGACTATGCCATCGCTTGCGGCGAAGAAGGCCAGGACATGTGATATGAAGTGTTTCTCATCAGCCTTTAATGTCTCCCAGTGAGAAATATCCTTTGAGAGATCGATCTCTTCTGCTGTCCAAAATGAGGCTTCTGCCTTTTTGTAGAAAGCCCAAATATCGTGGTACTCTATGGGAAACACTACAAATCGGTTTGGATTCTCTCTCAGCAGGGGTTCATCGTCCACATAGTTCGTCACAACTTTTGGACTCTTGTGGCCCTAAAACACAATCAATACGATATATGGAACGGGAGGCCAACTCCGAGAGACAGCTTATTCAATGATACATACATTTACGGCCTTCGGCGTCAGTTTCTTTGAGGAGGCTTGAGGATCCTATAAATCACGAGAAAAGTTGTGTGACTGACTTGTTCGTCGGGTACCAATACCAACGAACGAGGGTGAAAGCCAAAATGCTGAAGAACGATCAGACATCAGCAGTACACACAAACCAGTGCGCACTAGATATATCACAGGGATGAGCCATCCTCACCTGATTTTCGTCATTGATGACCAACTTTTCTACTGGTCCAGTGAGATGCTCTTGGGTGTTCAACGATCTCGACTTCAGCATTTTGGAGACGATGCAGAGGACGACCGACACAGAGAGTTTACAATCTACTTGTGACAGTGATTGCTGCATCAACTCCGACCGCCAATAATGAATTTCCCGCGCAGGAGGCTTATGAAATCATCAGGGAGCTTATTAGATTCCTGCAACATAACTTGCAATGAAAAACATTTTTCTCTTTAATTTTTCATATATTTATATCAAATTTGAGTTCCACATGACATATCCTTCAAAATTTTATGTTTTTGCTGTTTTATAGCACGTAATAGTCTTTTCCTCCATGCTCTCCTCCCCTAGCAATGCCACCACATAGGATCTCCCTAATTAAGAAATCCTAGTATCCTGGGAAAACTCTCGATTTCACACTTTGATTGGCTTAACATTCAACCAATGGTATGCCATATCTTTCGCGGATAGTGGAATGAACCGGATATCCTGACGAAGTCTCAAACCGAAGGTGCCGGCACGCTATTTCCGATTTGTCACATGACTTTCTATTGACCCTGGGGAGACTGTAATTTTCGAGTAATACTGCTGTCATCCTGAGGTTTTCAGTGGTCAGGCTCGTAAATCGTCGATTCGAGGCACATATTCTTACAATATTAGCACCTGGAAGTCTAATTATCCCACAAAATGGTTTGTATCATACCATAATGTTACTTAGTCGCAGGAATAGCCCTGTCAACGGGCCTATATTATTGTTGTCAACCAATGCGACGTTCCCATACTATGGGAACGTCGCATTGGTTGTGTAAATGTCCTGCGTTCTGGTATATCTTTACTTAAGCTCGTCTAGTTTCACACTCATGCTTATTGCTTTCCTCGTTCTTTTCTCTCAGGCGGGTGGTATGGACAGAGCTAGTCAACTTCCAAAGTTGAGAGACAATGAGAGCGAGTACATGCTTGGCTATGTATTTGCAGTTTCTGGTCCCGGTAAGTCGAATACATCGACACAATTCTTAATGCATAATTCACTCATAGCTGGTCAAGAGTCCCAACTGACTAATCTGTAACATATTGCAGTTGTGACAGCCCAGAACATGGCGGGATCAGCTATGTACGAGCTCGTGAGAGTCGGTCACTCCGAGCTCGTCGGTGAGATCATTCGATTAGAGGGAGACATGGCCACCATTCAAGTTTACGAAGAGACCTGTATCCTTTCCATTCTCATCAACATTGACTGATCAATGTGTCCATTTGCCCTGCCACCAGCGGCCATCCTCTGGTGCTATTCTAGTTATTTCCCTAACGATGAATTTTCAGCTGGTGTAACTGTGGGCGACCCTATACTTCGTACTGGTAAGCCATTGTCTGTGGAGCTGGGACCAGGCATTATGAATAGAATCTTTGATGGTATCCAAAGACCTCTGAAAGACATTAATGAGATCACGCAGAGTATCTACATACCAAAGGGTATCAACACCCCAGCCTTAGAGAGAGATAGGCTATGGGAGTTTAAACCCATGGGCCTGAAGGTAAGGGCTGACAATGAAGTTGTAACATTCTTCATTGACTGTATGTACAAGCCCTGCAAACACCAGCGAACACCTGCAAACTCCTAGCATACCAGTACTAGGTTGTGTTGCTAATTTTATGTTGATGCCTAATGTGACATCATCTGCTTCGTCAGGTGGGCTCACACATTACTGGCGGCGACATATTTGGTGAAGTTTATGAGAACGACATGGTAAATCATAAGGTCATGCTGCCACCAAAGGCTCTCGGTACGATAACTTACGTCGCTGAACCTGGCAACTACAATGTCTCTGTAAGTATCGTCAAGATTAGTGTTCCTTGTCTAAATGCTGCAGTTTCAACTCCAGTTTGCTCTACTCATTACAGGAGAACCTACTGGAGATTGAGTTCGATGGTGAGAAGAGCAGCTACAGCATGATGCAGATCTGGCCTGTGCGACAGATGAGACCGGTTGCTGACAAACTCCGTGCCAACCATCCGCTGCTTACTGGACAGCGAGTACTCGACGCCCTCTTCCCGTACGACTACTGCCATCCATCCATTCCAACCGCACAGTCTGCTGCTGATTGTTTCACTGACATCTGTTTCTTCCAGCTGTGTCCAGGGCGGCACTACTGCCATCCCCGGTGCTTTCGGCTGCGGCAAGACTGTCATCTCCCAGTCCCTGTCTAAATATTCCAACAGTGATGTCATCATCTACGTGGGTTGCGGTGAGCGTGGTAACGAGATGTCTGAAGTACTGCGTGATTTCCCTGAGGCAAGCTAAACCCTGAGCTCATCTTCCTGTAACTCTTCACTCGGCGCCGGTATAACGTTGTATCCGATCTTACAGTTGACTACAGAGAAGGATGGCAAGACTGTTTCGATCATGGACCGTACAGCTCTGGTAGCGAACACATCTAACATGCCTGTAGCTGCCCGAGAAGCCTCCATCTACACAGGTCCTTATCCAGTCCATCACCAGCTTCACTGTGACGTTGGGATTTATCCTATCTTGACTGCCGTTGACCCAGCAGCCATAGATGGAAGTTTTAGGGACCTCACAATCATAGCGAAAATAACGACTCATTGAAGATGCTATTGAAGTTGAATGATATATTTTCGGTAGCTCTTTGTGTTATGTATAAGCTGGAAAGAAGTCGCTAAACACTCAAAATACTGGTAATTTGAGCAAAAACCTATAAATAGGGGGGGGGGGAGGGACAACAGGGAGAAAGGAGAACACAGCCAACAAAAAAAGAGGAAAAGGAAGAAGGAAATAAAAATAAAAG
>ERZ1740065.619-NODE-619-length-19574-cov-17.252677_pt1 | contig 19574 bp, 20 predicted proteins | sample MGYA00581738_ERZ1740065 | MGnify/ENA primary metagenome ERZ1740065 (study PRJEB43018, sample SAMN04849749) | marine metagenome | isolation source: floating plastic debris | place: Pacific Ocean | collected 2008-09-01 | study: EMG produced TPA metagenomics...
CGTCCTACCGTACTTCCAACTTCCTAGATCCCAAAGGTCGTGGTTTAACAACTGGATACGATACGGCCGTGGCGTTGCCCGCTGGTGGTGATAGCGAAGAGCTAATCAAAGAGAACATGAAGGCCTTCAAGGTAGGTCAAGGTGTTATTTCTCTTCAGGTTGAGAAAGTTGACAGTGTCACTGGTGAAATTGCCGGCACGTTCGAGTCTGAGCAGCCTTCTGATACCGACATGGGTACTGCTGAGCCCTCTGATGTCAAGGTCCAGGGTTTGTTCTACGGTCGTGTGGAGAATCTGGATGCGTAGCTTCTGCTAGCAACGCGCTCATACATTTGCGTGTATCTGGGGGCAGTTTTCCCTAGAACATAAGACATAGAAAAAAGGACGGATAGCTATCCGTCCTTTTTTCTTTTAAAAACTGCTTTTTTTCATAAAGCCACCATAAAGAATGGGGGGCTAGTGGTAGGTTTACCGACCCGACTCAACGTAGACTTCCGCATATACGCGATTGTTCAAGCAAATTCCTGCCCAGTAAGCTGTGCTTGATAATAGGCAACCTGTGATTTCGGTCACTGTGATCTTGATCCATGATGTTCACTATTAAATCATTGCCTTAAATTTACCGTTTGTTTCCTGTTTACCGGTTTTTGTCATTCATAGCTCACGCTGCATCTGTCCCAGTGAGCCTATAGTTTCGAAGGGGTTCCCCATGTCGTCGTCCAAACTGAATCAAGCACTCAAAAGCGAAACTCTTGAGATATTGAATGATTATCAAAAAAATCGTTCGCCTGAGTTACGTAATAAGCTGGTCCAAATGAACCTTGGTTTGGTGCGTCGAGAAGCGCATCACTGGCTCTACCATTCCAATGAAACCTTTGACGACCTGATGCAGGTGGGCAGTTTGGGCCTCATCCGAGCTATTGAGCGCTTTGATATGACCAAGGGCTATGCATTCAGCTCTTTCGCCATCCCCTACATTCGAGGCGAGATTCAGCACTACCTGCGCGATCGCAGCGCCATCGTTCGTATTCCAAGGCGATGGCAGTCCCTACAGCACCAATCAGCCCGAGTTATTCGCCAACTTCAGGAAACCCTAGATCGCAAGCCTACCGATCAAGAGATTGCTGACCATTTAAAAATTACGGTTCAAGAATGGCAAGATGTGAAGCTAGCCAGCCGTAATCGCTCACTGCTGAGCCTAGATGCTCCTATTCAAGAAGAAGGCAGCGGTTCCGCATCTTTGAGTGACTTGCTACCCGATCCAAAGTATCGTAGCTTTCAGTTGGCCCAAGAAGATCGTATTCGACTCCAGCAGGGGCTTGCCCAGCTAGAGCGTAGAACCCAAGAAGTCTTGGAATTTGTCTTCTTGCACGATTTGACTCAAAAAGAGACGGCGGAGCGCCTTGGTATTAGCGCTGTTACCGTTTCTCGCCGAGTGAAAAGTGGCCTTAAGCGGCTGCGGGACCTAATGGCCCCCAGCGAGGAAGAGGGAAAGGATTTTGTCTAAACCTCTATGCATTTGACAGAACTTGCTTTATACTTTGCGAACAAAAGTCCTTGGAGGATGAACAATGCAGCGTCTGCTCTTGGTATTGCTAATAACAACTGGGGCAATTTCCCTGAGCGGTTGTGGGTTCTTTAATCGCAACAGAGATGTTGTTGAGGAGCCAACTACCCTAACGGATCAACCCGCCCAAACGGTAGAAACATCGGGGGGTAAGCTACCTAATCTTCCGGAAGGGGAGGAGTCTGACAACGTAGTTGCAATCTCAGCAAATTCTCCCACGGTGGTTGCCCGTGATTTGATTCAGTCTACCGATCCAAATGAGCGCACAATCGGAGTAGAGCGCACCCGTTCTGACCCGTTTGCTGGTTTAACAATTCCGCTGGTCCCACCCGAGCCCATTGAAGTGCCTGAGACTGCCGGGGGTGGTAACGGTCGTTCTGGCAATCAGCGGGTTGCGGCTAGCCCCAACGCCTCTCTAGGCGGCGGTGGTACTGCTGGAGCGCAGACCCGTCCAGAGGTAGCCGACCAACAGCGAGTGGGTTCCGGGCTACCAGAAATAGCTGAATTGCCTGAGATTCCACAGCCCACTAATGCCAGAGCTGTGAGGGTTTCAGGGGTGATACAGCTAGGTGGTGCACCCTATGCCATCGTCAAGGCCCCGGACGAGGTTGAGCGTTATGTCAGACAGGGTGAGCGAATTGCTGGAGGCAGCGTTGTTGTTAAACGCATCGATACGAGCTCTCTTGAGCCGAGGGTGATCTTGGTGGAGAACGGTATTGAAGTGGAGCGCCTAGTCACGGCTGATGGAGAGGTCACTGTCGAGGAGGATGAGCCCCCTGCGGATGCTGCCGTATCTACAATCAGCACCTTGCCAGTACTGCCCTCCCCTGGCATCTAGTTTGCGCTAATCGTTTTTGCCGTTAGCTGATTTAGAGCATTAACCGATCTGTGAGATATGCGATGTGCCAATAGTTAGCGGATAAATTCATACCGGGGCTCAGCAACGCCTCATTTTTATATCTTTCAGGAGCGGGTAGTGATTTAGACTATTCGCTCTTGTTTGTGTTTGCCGATAGTTTATGGCGCAGGTGATGACAAAAAAATGGCGCGGAGCCAGTTCGAATCTGTTGTAGCAGGAGATTTCTAAAGAAATATTTCTAAAATCTTCGATATGCAACAATTCTTAAATGCTATGGATGTGAGTTCGGCTCTTAGGAGTAGTAACCTGGTTTACAGGTAGCTTGCTGCTCGCATCAATTACTCGTCTTTGAACAAGAGAGGCTTATTCATGGTTAAGCGTGGATCTAAAGTACGTATCCTGCGGAAGGAATCCTACTGGTTTCAAGATACTGGTACCGTTGCTTCCGTTGACCAAAGCGGTATTAAGTATTCGGTTGTGGTTCGGTTTGACAAGATTAACTACGCTGGCGTTAACACCAATAACTTTGCTGAAACCGAGTTAAAGGAAGTCAAGTAGAGCTTTCAGCCTAAGGGGGCTTGGTAGAATTAGCAGAGTTGTTTGTCTAATGTACCTTGCCAGAACTTCCTGAGGTAGAAACTGTCCGACGAGGGCTCAGTCGAGTTACTCTGCATCAACCTATTCGGGGTGGGCATGTACTGTTAGATCGCAGTATTGCTCACCCTGTTTCTATTGACGACTTTCTGCCTGCTGTCATAGGGGCTGAGATTACGGCATGGCAGCGGCGGGGGAAATATTTGTTGGCGGTTTTAGCTCGCTGTAATCAACCCGCTGGTTGGTTGGGGTGCCATCTGCGTATGACGGGGCAGTTGCTTTGGGTCCAACAGTCTATGCCGGTATCGTCTCACTGCCGCGTTCGGCTCTTTTTAGATGATGATCGAGAGCTGCGATATGTCGATCAGCGTACCTTTGGCCGTTTGTGGTGGGTGCCCCCAGCCGAGGAGCCTGCTCACATTATGACCGGGCTACAACGGTTAGGGCCAGAGCCTTTTGCCGATGAGTTTTCCCTTAGCTATTTGCGAACTTGGTTAGCCAAGCGAAAGCGCCCAATAAAAAATGCTCTGCTTGATCAGGCGATGGTGGCTGGCATTGGGAATATCTATGCTGATGAGGCTTTGTTTTTGAGTGGGATTCGACCGATGGTGAGATGCGATCGCATCTCTCGCCCACGACTTCAACGCCTACACACCTCTATCCGCAAAGTGCTCACCGACAGCATCGAAGCCGGCGGTACCACCTTTAGCGACTTTCGCGATATCCACGGCATCAATGGCAATTATGGTGGTGTGGCTTGGGTCTATGACCGCGAAAATGAACCCTGCCGTGTGTGTAGCACCCCCATTCAGCGCATTAAGCTAGCCGGACGCTCAGCCCACTATTGCCCCAGTTGTCAGAAATAACCCAGTCCAGGCTCTTGGCGGGTGATTCAGGCGCGATAATATAGTGACCAGTTATTTTAATCAGTAATGGCAATTAAAAAGGGTACGTTTGTACGAGTTGTGCGAGAAAAACTAGAAAATAGCGTTGAAGCCACTGCCAGCGACACCCGGTTTCCCCCTTATATTTTTAAGACCCAAGGAGAAATTCTAGAAATTCGTGATGACTATGCCCTCGTAAAATTTGGCCGAGTCCCCACCCCCAATATTTGGTTACAGGTTGCCCAACTCGAAGAGTTCAAATAAAGCCAAAGGTTTTACCGTTGCTGATATGGGGGATGTACCCATCTTTAGGTGCTGACCAGTCATGCATTAAGAATCTGCTTGAATTTCGCCAGTTTTAAGTAGCCTTCGACACAATGGAGACATAAACCCGTTTAGTAAAACGTCTCTGGGCGACTTTAGTCAGGCGATTGAGCGGCCAAGGTGCCCTCAGGCGATCAGGAGTCCTATGATCGTCGCTAATGTATCCCTGCACCCCGCTGATACAGCTGCCATCATCATCCCCAAAGTTACCGTTATCGGAGCGGGGAATGTTGGAGCCAGCCTGGCCCAAAATTTGCTGGCCCAAAACTTAGCCGATGTGGTGCTGTTGGACATTGTCGAAGGTCGTCCCCAGGGACTCGCCCTGGATATGGCTGAAGCCTGTCCTCTCGAAGGTTGTACCCATCACATCACAGGTACAAACGACTATCAAGATACCGCAGGCTCCCAGGTCATTGTGATTACGGCGGGGCTACCCCGTAAGCCAGGGATGTCCAGGGACGACCTGCTTAACATCAACGGCAACATTGTTTTAGAGGTGATGACAAAGGCATTACCCCACTCCCCAGATGCCCATTTTGTTCTGGTGACCAACCCGTTAGATGTCATGGCCTATGTGGCTTGGCAGGCAAGCGGTCTCCCCCCAAATAGAGTCATTGGCCAAGCCGGTGTGCTAGATTCTGCGCGCTTTCGTACATTTATTGCCCAGACCCTGGGTGTTCCTCCCCACGATGTTTCCACAATGGTGCTGGGCGGGCATGGCGATTTGATGGTGCCGCTCATCAGCCACACCACCGTTAGTACCATTCCCTTAACAGAGCTGCTACCGGCCGTAACAATCCGGCAGCTGGTAGATCGCACTCGCAAAGGCGGTGCAGAAATTGTCAATCACCTCAAAACAGGGGGCGCTTTCTATGCGCCGGCAGCCGCTACGGCCACCATGGTGGCTGCAATTCTCCAAGATCAGTCAGCCATACTGCCAGTATCGGCCTATCTGGATGGCCAGTATGGTCTAGAAGATATTTATCTAGGGGTGCCCTGTCATCTTGATAGTACTGGTGTGGCCTCGGTCGTGGAGCTTTCCCTAACTGAGGATGAGCAAGCCGCCCTAGAATCATCGGCTCGCTCGGTTAGGCAAACGTTGCACAAGGCGCGAACGTTATTTTCGCTCTAAACGTGTTGGGGTCGAGGTCGAGGATACTCAGCCATCAGCCGTCTCACCTCTTCTGCGTGATAAGAGCTGCGAGTTAGGGGCGACGACACCACCTGTAAAAAGCCCATGGCTTCTCCAGCCTGTCGCCATTGGTCAAACTGCCCAGGGGTCACAAAGTCTTGCACCCCAAGGTGTTTTTGCGTGGGTTGTAAGTACTGACCAATGGTGAGGATATCGCAGTCCACCGCCCGCAGGTCGGCCATTGTCTGACGCACTTCTTCATCGGTTTCCCCCAGGCCCACCATGATGCCCGATTTGGTGTAGGCCCATGGAGCCAATTCCCGGGTGCGCTGTAGTAGCTCAAGGCTCCGTTGGTAGTTACCTTGGGGGCGCACTCGACGGTAGAGCCGGGGAATGGTCTCCGTGTTGTGATTCATCACCTCAGGAGCTGCCGATAGGATAATTTTTAAGGCATCCCAGTTGCCACATAGGTCGGGAATAAGCACCTCAATGGTGGTATCAGGCGAGAGCTTTCGCGTTTCTTCAATACAACTGACAAACTGACTGGCGCCACCATCGGTGAGGTCATCTCGGTTTACCGAGGTAATCACCACATGGTTGAGGTTCATTCTTCGGACAGCTTCCCCCAACCGAACCGGCTCGGTTGGATCTAATGCCTGGGGCTTTTTCTCAAAGTCGATATCACAGTAAGGACAGGCCCGGGTACAGGCGGGGCCCATAATCAGAAATGTGGCCGTTCCAGCATTAAAACACTCACCAATATTGGGGCAAGAGGCCTCTTCGCACACGGTGTTGAGGGCCAGGTCTTGCAAAATACCTTTGACATTGCCAACTCTTTCCCACTGGGGTGCTTTGACTCTTAGCCAGTCTGGTTTAACGGTCACACTACTTTGCCTTTACGAACGGAGCTGCGATGTCAGACGATTTGACAGCAGTACTGATTCTAACAATTTCAGGGCTAGGACATAGACTTGCTTGAAACTGCGACGTGCCCCCAGCTCGAGGGCTGATATGGGTAAGATGTTAAACAGTAAGTACGAAATTTTAACCCTTACACCGTTTCTAGCCCTTTCTGGAATGCAAGGTCTTCATCCCTTAGCTCGCAGTTTTGCTCTGCTGTGCGTCGGCTCTGCCCTGGGCTTAGCTCTGCTAGAGTGGCATGATCCTTTGGGCTGGAAGGTGGCCAACGCTCGACCGACCCAAGCGGCCAGTAATCTAAGCACCCGAACCGCATCAATCACCAACGGTCGTCGCCCACCTTTGGCGCGTAGTCTGAGGAACCAATCAGACATACAGATTGTGCTCCACATAGGCGCACGCAAGATAGATGTCTATCGAAAAGGTGATGTCATTAAGCAGTATCTTGTGGCTGTTGGCCAGGCTGAGTGGGAAACCCCAGAGGGGACCTTTAGCGTCATCCAGACCCAAAAGTACCCTACGTGGCAGCACCCTATTACTGGAGAGATAGTCCCCGCTGGTAAAGATAATCCGTTGGGGTCACGCTGGATTGGATTTTTGTCCAGTGAAGATGGTGAAATTGGATTTCATGGCACCAATGAAGAACGACTGATTGGTGAGGCCGTTTCCCATGGCTGTGTGCGCATGCTCAACGAAGATATCGAGGATCTTTATACCTACGTTGAAATAGGCACTACGGTTGTAGTGAAGCGCTAGAGAATGGCACCTGTGCCATAAGTAAAAAAAGCCGATGAGGCTAACAGAACGCATCTAGGGCGACAGAACGCATAGGATCGCTTAGCCTAATCTATAGACCATGAAAAAAGTTTAAGAAATCTGACGAAGTTTGTATCTGATTTCTTGGGCTTTAGCGTCTCTGTTTAGCAATTTTCTATCTAATGACTCTTGATCCAGCTTGGATTTCTGGAATATTTCTCTGGGCGCTAGCGCTCTACCTAATGTTTTCACCCTTAGCACTGCGATTGGTAGGTGCACTCGAGCAGCAGGCCATGGGTTGGCTAGACTCCTCTGGGCAAACAGATAGCTCGGAACGGGCAGAACTCTATGCCTCGGTTGTCAGCATTGTGCCGTTTGTGTTGGCTGGTGGGCTGTGTAACTATCTGCTGGACATTGGTTTAGGCCATAGCTGGACCCTGAGCTTTGGCATTATTGCCTGCATGGGTAGCGGTGTGTATGAGCTGGGCCGCCGTGATGGTGAAGCGAACCAGGATTGAGTTTCAGGTGGTTACGGGGTGCTGACCATAAAACGGAGTCACCTCTCGCCAGTTAGACCGTTGGTTCATTTGCCACTGCTGATACCCGAGTGCCAGTAGCGGCAGGGTGGTTTCTGCCAGTCCAACGCCTGACTCTAGACATATTTGTGTCAGCGGTTGAGTCCATTGGGCCAGTTGCAGTTTCCAGTCTGCTGCTGGTAAAACGGTATCTTGAACCCGGGTGATGAGGGTGTCTCCGGTCCAGCGATAAATAGCACCATAGACTGCTCCTCGTTTGGCAGGCATCGTGACGGCAATATCTGTGGTTGATGGGGAAGGATGCCTTAACCCAGGGTTTTGTGTAGCAGCTGTGATTTTGTGGTGGGCAACAGCCGCCAACGCAGAAACACCAAAAAGGGGAATATCTAGCTGCTGGGCCAGGGTACGGGCTGTAGCTACCCCAATGCGGGTGCCTGTAAAGCCACCAGGACCAATACAGACAACGACAAATCCTAGGTTTTGCCAGTTTTGGGGAGCTAGGAAACCTTGGAGTAATGCATGGAGCTGGCTGGATAAATCACGGCCTAAATCCCAAGCTTGATAGCGCTGGAGACTATCAAAATCGCTAATAGCCAAACCCAGCTCAGGTGTAGAGGTATGGAGTGCCAAACCAAGCATATATCCGAATAATGCCGTAAACGTTTTGATTAAGCCTTTGACCTAAGTGTCATGACTCTGCCCATCAACGTTACCAGACTCTAATGGGTTGCTTCGTCACCGGTTTCTTTAGTCGCCGCAAAGTAAAATCCTAGGATTAATTCACGATTTTGCCACTTTTTGAAACTGACGGATTGCCAAAACATGAGATAGGCCCCATAGCCTAGGATTGGAATGAGCATTAAGGGTTCTAACGCCCCTAACCGGATAGCGTTTACAAAACTCACCAGGCATAGAATTAAGCAACCTAGGGATAGGTTGCGATACATAATGTGGGAAGCGATTAGCGTATCTGACGCTGCCACAGACGGACTATTGCGCTCACGCAAATAAGACCTTAGGCGACTATTCATCCAATCTAATTTTTTAGGAATGCCAATTTTCTGGCGTAATTGCAGAACTAGACGGTCTTCAAAGTCTAAGGAGCTTTTATCTGGGGGCGCTTGCTGTGTCAAGGCGCGATCTCTTTCGACCAATTGATTACCGAAATAGAGGTAGTCCTTGTTAAAAAGTCGGCATAACAGGAGAAAGTATCGCCAGGTTAGGCCCTGGAGAGTGCCGCCAATGATGTAGCTCAGTAACAAGTTGGTAAGTGAGATCGCAACCGTCCCACTCCCTTGAATCACCGGCACCAGCTCCGCCAAACTTTCCACCGGGTGATAAATCAAAATCCCCGCCAAAATGAACGGTGAACCGCCAATGATCGCGGCAAATAATTCATAGGGACCCAGGGAATTCTTCAGCTGCTCCATAGGATGTCATGCATGTCTGGACAGTTACGGCTTCATTAGAGAATGCCATCTTCCTGATACAGACAGCTCACTTCAAGGTAAAGGTCATCATTAGGGGCAGATGATCTGACGCTGTCCCAACCTCCGTCACGACCCGAGTGTCGTTGAGTTCGATGGTTGCTGGCGTGTAAAACAAATAGTCAAGCTTATGTTTGGGCGGTTCGGATGGAAATGTGGGCTGGCTAGTCCACTGGTCCTTTGCCAGGGCTGGTGCAAATAATTTAGACTCAGTCATGATTTCAATCGACCGGTCCCCTTCCTCAGGGCGATTGACCGCGCTGTTAAAATCACCCACTAGCACGACAGGATAGTCCTTGGCATAGGTTTCAGCCATGGTTCGCACCGCCCGGGTTTGCTGAAATCGCGTCGGGTTATCAAAGGCTTCAAGGTGGATATTAATGACTATCAGTGGTTGACCCTCGATATCGACCTTAGTCACCTGGGCTAACCGATCCAGATAAACGGCATTGTAGAAAAACGGACGACTGGCGACTTTGTCCAGCACAATACGCTGATTTTCAGCAATCGGATACCGACTCAGCACAGCCTGACCCGAAACGATTTTGCCAAAATGGGCTGAGATGGGCCAGTAGGGAAAGGGAACGTAGTTTTTGTTCCAATTAATTGCTAAACCAGCCGTAGCCAAGCCCAGGCCATTAGCTACGGCCTCCAGCTGATTGATGTTGTAGGAACGTTTAGAGTCGATATCAATTTCTTGAAAGGCGATGATATCGGCATTGATAGGACGGAAGTTGGCAATCACCTTAGCCAAATTGTCATCAAATAATGTCCTAGGACGTTTTACCGCCTCTAGATTTGTTAATCCCGACAAATAGCCAATGTTGTAGGACACCAGGGACAGCCGCTTTCCTTTAGCGTCAGAATTATCAACGCCAGAGCTATCAATGTCATAGGTCAGGATATCTGTATAGTTTTCACTAGGATAGCTACCGGATGTGGCCCAGGCGTAAAACACCCCCAAAGCCAACACCAGTGAGCCCACAATTGCCAGAGTTACCTTCAAAACCATGCCACCCGTCCTCGAGTCAGTGCTCATTCCCAGTACTCAATCTAAAGCTCTAACGAGGGCGGTCTTTAGATAGCTGCACAACTTGTAAAGTTCATCCCAAGAATCGTTGAAATTATTCCCGCACCTGTCCCTCCTTTGGGTAATCTGATGATGCTCAACGATGCTTTGATGCCTTCATGTCCGTCAAAAACCTAATTTTCTTTGGTCTGCTGGTGTTTGTGCCCATTTCTGCGGCAGCCCATTTCCTTGGTTGGGGTGAACTAGCCGTCTTTGCCACCGCAGCGATTGCCATTATTCCCCTGGCGGGCTGGATGGGTCACGCCACTGAAGAAATCGCTGTAGTTGTCGGCCCCTCGTTAGGCGGTTTGCTCAATGCCACTTTCGGTAACGCCACAGAATTGATTATTGCGTTGATTGCGCTGAATGCTGGGCTGATCAACGTTGTAAAGTCCAGTATCACCGGCTCGATTATAGGCAACCTACTCCTGGTGATGGGGCTGTCTATGCTGCTAGGAGGCATCAAATTTAAGGAGCAAACCTTTCAGCCGGTTATCGCCCGCATGAATGCGTCCTCGATGAACCTGGCCGTGATTGCGATTCTGATTCCCACGGCGGTGGATTTTACCTCTCCATCCATCACTGAACCCACACTCCAGCGTTTGTCTGTGGCCGTGGCTATTGTGCTGATTTTGGTCTACGGTCTCACCTTGCTGTTTTCTATGAAAACCCACGCTTATCTCTACGATGTGGGCACAGCGGCAGAGGAAGGTATGGAGGCTGAAGCTGAACATGCCGAAGCGCCGAATCTGCCCCTGTGGATTGGGGTGCTGTTAGCGGCCACGCTGGTGGTGGCTGTGGAGTCGGAGTGGCTGGTTAGTTCCCTAGAGGTGGCCACTCAACAGCTAGGGTTGTCTGAACTATTTACGGGCGTTATCTTACTGCCCATTATTGGTAATGCGGCTGAACATGCGACGGCTGTTACCGTAGCGTTGAAAAACAAGATGGATCTGTCCCTGTCTGTGGCGGTGGGGTCTAGTATGCAGATTGCCCTGTTTGTTGCTCCGGTGCTGGTGATTGCCGGATGGCTGATGGGTAAGCCGATGGATCTGGACTTTAATAATTTTCAGCTAATTGCCGTGGCGGTGTCCATTTTGATTGCCAACTCCATTAGCAGCGATGGTAGTTCCAATTGGCTAGAAGGGACGCTTTTGCTTGCGACTTACACCATTATTGGTTTGGCCTTTTTCTTCCATCCCATGATTGAGGGAATTGGTTAAAAAAATTGATTAATGGTCAAAGCCCTATCGTTGTAGAAACGATATTCCATCGTAGAGGCGTTCCATGGAACGCCTCTACGATGGAATATTTATAAAGGTCTTGATTAGGTGTGCAATAGAGTCGCAATCTGTTCGAATCAAATCATGATCGGCCTCGGGCAAGACCTCAAACTGGGCACCCGATACGCCCTGACCATAGGTTTCACAATGCCAGAGGGGAATGGTGGTGTCCTGGGCACCGGCAATGACCAGGGTGGGTACCGAAATCTTGTGAATGTCTTTCTCAACCGTATCAATAGCATCCTCGGGACGTAGCCGATCGACAATAAAGGACTTGGCTACCGGTTGCTTGCCAAATTCCCGGCGTGCCATGGCCACTTGTTCGTAGGTTTTTTGCTGACCCGTCACTTTGGCAAGGGGTTTTAGACCGCTCAGCACCCAATCTATAACTGGCGTTTCCCACAAAACCGGGCGCATATAGTTGTAGCGCCCTACAAAGCTGTCATCCCGAATTCCCGCTGGTGCAATGAGGACCAGGTTCGTGATCACCGATGACGCCATGTTGGCCTGTTCGATGGCAAAGGCCGCGCTGGTCCAACCGCCATAGGAATGCCCAATTAGGATGACATTTTGGAGCTGTAGGGCATCGATAAATTCACTTAAAAAAGCCGTCTGATGCCAAATGGTGTACTTTAGCTTGGGCTTGGACGAGCCTCCGAATCCTAGTAAATCTAAGGCAATACAGCGATAGGGATTGGTCAGACGCTCCATCAGAGATTGCCATAGACTGCTTTCTCCTAAAAATCCATGGAGAAATAGCAAGACAGGACTGCCCTGGGCTGCCCATTCATCCGGCGGTTTTAAGTCTATATAGGCTGCCTCATATTGGCTTAGCTGAATCGTTGATTTTTGCACCATTGGCCCCTGCCGACTACGTTTCTCATCTTCTAATAAGGTAAAACCAAGTCGCACCCACGTTAACCATGCAGCAGATGACCTATTGGTTTGCAGGCCGGTTATATGTAGATGAGCCCATGCCAATTTTGCCGAGTAACCCTGCGCTGGCCTATGGGGCCAGTGTGTTTACGACAATGCGGGTGTATGGACATAGTCTGGAGCATCCGTTGACGGCGTGGGGGGAGCATTGCGATCGCATCTCCCAATCTCTATATACATTTGATTGGCCCCAACCTAACTGGCAACGTGTGACCGAAGGCTGTCAGGCATTGCTTGCCCACTACCCAGTTTTGCGATTAGCCATCCTTGCCGATGGTAACGAGCTGATCACAGGTCGCCCGCTGCCCCATCACCTTGAGCAGCAGCAAACTGACGGGGTAATGGTCTGGGGTGCCCAAGGACCCCAATATCAGCGCAGTTTACCCACGCACAAAACCGGTAACTATCTCCCCTGTTGGCTCGCCATGCAGGCAGCCAAAACCCACGGAGCCCGTGACGCTATCTTGGTAGCTCCCTCTGGAGAATGGCTAGAAACCAGCACTGGCAACCTCTGGGGCTATGCTGATGGACAATGGTGGACACCGCCTGTAGCCAGTGGGCTATTGCCAGGCATTAGCCGAGCCCGGTTAATCAGGGGCTTGGCTAACCAGGCCGTTACTGACACCCCTTGGACATCCGACATCGTGGAGCAATTTGAATGTTTAGCCTATAGCAACTGTGTGGTCGGCACTATGCCAATTCACACAGTTCTGCTAGGGAATATTAAACTAAACTATAGTTCTACCCACGCAGGTCTAAACGCCCTGAGGCGGATGTTTTAACTGCCTTAAATTTGCGAGCGCAGCTGCTAAACGGAGTTGTCCGTACAGAATCCTGAAATGCGTTAACATAAGTTAACAACTTTCGAATCAGCAAAGGCAAGCTCGCTTAAATTGCTGAAAATCACAAACTTTAGGAGGCTTACTCCCTGTGAATAAGCGCTGGAGAAACGCTGGACTCTACGTATTATTGGTGGTTGTCGTCATTGCACTGGCAACCGCATTCTTTGAACAACCCCGTATCGAAATCGAATCATGGCGCTACAGCCGCTTCGTTAACGAAGTGGAAAACGGCGCTATTGAAAAGGTTTATATCAGTGCCGACCGTAGTCAGGCACGTTTCCCCGACCCGACTGGCGAAGAGCGTCGGATTGTGGTTAACCTGCCCAGCGACCCCGGCCTAGTTGATATCCTCACTGACAATTCTGTAGATATCGAAGTTCAGCGCCAGGCTGAAGAGAATCGCTTGCTACAGGTGCTCAGCACGCTGTTGATTCCCATACTGCTTCTGGTTGTGCTGTTCTTTGTCCTCCGCAGAGCTCAAAATGGCCCTGGCAGTCAGGCCATGAACTTTGGTAAGTCGAAGGCCCGCGTACAGATGGAGCCCCAGACCCAGGTCACCTTTGGTGATGTGGCCGGTATTGACCAGGCCAAGCTAGAGCTGACTGAGGTGGTGGACTTCTTGAAGAACGCTGACCGCTTTACCGCTGTTGGTGCCAAGATTCCTAAGGGTGTTCTGCTGGTTGGCCCTCCAGGTACGGGTAAAACCTTACTTGCCAAAGCCGTTGCTGGTGAAGCAGGTGTGCCTTTCTTCTCCATATCCGGTTCTGAGTTTGTAGAAATGTTTGTGGGTGTGGGTGCGTCCCGTGTCCGTGATCTGTTTGAGCAGGCTAAGAGCAATGCCCCATGTATTGTCTTTATTGATGAGATTGACGCCGTAGGTCGTCAGCGGGGTGCAGGTCTTGGCGGTGGTAACGATGAGCGTGAGCAGACTCTAAACCAGCTCCTGACTGAGATGGATGGTTTTGAAGGCAACACCGGCATCATCATCATCGCTGCGACTAACCGTCCCGATGTGTTAGATGCCGCCCTCTTGCGTCCTGGTCGTTTTGACCGTCAGGTGGTGGTTGACCGCCCTGACTACTCCGGTCGCCTAGAGATCTTGAGCGTTCACTCCCGTGGCAAGACATTCAGCAAGGATGTCGACCTAGAGAAAATTGCTCGCCGTACACCTGGTTTTACCGGTGCTGACCTGTCAAACCTGTTGAATGAATCCGCTATTCTGGCGGCTCGTCGCAACTTGACCGAAATCTCCATGGATGAGGTTAATGACGCGATTGACCGTGTCTTGGCTGGTCCCGAGAAGAAGGATAGAGTCATGAGCGAGAAGCGTAAGTCTCTGGTGGCTTACCACGAAGCGGGCCATGCCCTAGTGGGCGCGCTGATGCCCGACTATGACCCTGTGCAGAAGATCAGCATTATTCCCCGAGGTCAGGCCGGTGGTCTCACCTGGTTTACCCCCAGTGAAGAGCGTCTAGAATCTGGTCTATACTCTCGCTCTTATCTGAAAAACCAAATGGCCGTTGCCCTGGGTGGTCGTCTGGCTGAGGAAATTATCTTTGGCGATGAGGAAGTCACCACAGGTGCTTCTAATGACCTCCAGCAGGTGGCTCGAGTAGCCCGTCAGATGGTGACTCGCTTTGGTATGAGCGAGAAGCTCGGCCCCGTAGCCCTGGGTCGCCAGCAGGGAAATCCCTTCCTGGGTCGTGACATTGCCACAGAGCGAGATTTCTCTGAGGAAACGGCGGCTGTTATTGATGCTGAAGTTCGTGACTTGGTAGATGTTGCCTACAGCCGTGCCAAGCAGGTGCTGGTTGAAAACCGCAACGTCCTCGATCAGCTGGCAGATATGCTAGTGGATAAGGAAACGGTTGATTCTGACGAGCTACAGCGATTGCTGATTGATAACAACGTCAGCATGGCAAGCATTGCTTAGGTAATGCCCGCTCGATAGGCGTTCCCCAGTCTTATTCCTAAAGAGTTTGACATTCAAAGCCGCAGGTTTTCCTGCGGCTTTTGTTTTGCATGGTAACCGTCCGAATACATTCGGACGGTTGTGCGTTTGGCGCTGTCGTCTTCCCCAATCCATGGGGCAAAATTATATTTCGTTACATGGATTGGTGAATCGTTAACACTGCTTACATAAGTATCAACAAGTACCCACTTCCATAGTTCAAATTGGTCTAAAAGCCTAAGAGGTGGACTCAAAAAGGAGGGGCACCTCCACAATGGGCGTATCACTAGATCCACTTCAGATGTCCACTTCAGTTATGACAGCACTACATTCGATTCCCCACCAGCCCCATTCGCGACATCCCGTTGAGTATCAGCAGCGGTGGCTGCGGACGCTACGGAGCCATCGAGTGATTGCCGTGATTCGAGCTGAGACGGTCGAGAGTGGGCTAAATATGGCCCTAGCTGCTGCTGAAGGGGGCATTCATTTACTGGAAATCACTTGGAATAGCTATCAGCCTGTTGCTCTACTACAAGCTATTGAAAAGGCATTGCCCCATTGCACGGTGGGTGTGGGAACTATTCTGACTGAAGAAAATTTGCGGGTTGCGATCGCAACCGGTGCCCAGTTCTGCTTTAGTCCCCACACCTCCCTTGAGTTACTCAACCACGGACGCACCGTTCACATTCCCACCGTGGCTGGGGCCATGACCCCCACAGAAATATTGACGGCTTGGGAAGCGGGTGCCACCAGCGTAAAAGTATTTCCCATTAAGGCTTTTGGCGGAGCTACCTATCTGGAATGTTTGCAGGGACCCATGGGGCATATTCCCCTAATTCCTTCTGGGGGGGTAACCGTTAAGAATGCAGCTGATTTGTTAGCTGCTGGAGCAACGGCAGTGGGTATTTCCAGCGGTCTATTTGAAGATGGGTGTGTGCGTCATCAAGACTGGCAAGCCATCGAGCAGCGAGCGGCCCAGCTGATTGAATCGATTGATTCGATGACCCTAACTACCGAGTTTAAAAGCTTCAACAAAGAGACCATAAACCATGCCTAACTTAAATGAGTTAAGCATTTCAGGCAGTATCGTGAGCTGATCGCTGACGCGAGCCCGGTGGTGTAGCCAGCTAATCAGTTCGACCATGGCCACCAAAATGGCCGCTACGATAATGTCTACCTCGGCTTTTTGACCCGCCGTGGCAGAAATGGCCGTGGCAAAGAAATTGCCAAACAGCAGGCTGATGACGGCCAAAGAAATACGTCGCCAAGGGTTAAAAACCCACTGGCTAAACCGGCGACCTGCTTGCTCAACTAATGTGCTTAAACGAGTCCGCTGCATGGCTTGCTAATCGGTATCCAACCCACCCCGGCAGCTGGGATGAATGCCCCCCTGGGCACAAATGTAGTTTAACTGGCGACCATCCAAGTTGCGCGCCTGGCTAAAATTTACCCCCTGGAGATGCCGAACTGAGCTGAGCTGAGCGTTGGGCGTAATAAAACTGTCATTGATGGTGCTGCCGTCGTAGAAAATTGCTCCAGCCAGGTCGGCATCGGTCAGATTGACTCCAGTTAGCTGGGCCTGTCTAAGATCGGTATCTCGTAAATTTGCCTGTCTCAAATCTGCCCGGTTGAAATTCACGCTGTCTAAATTCGCCCCTTGAAAATTGGCGCTGCTCAAATTGGCTTGACTAAAATCTGAGCTAATTAAGTTTGCCCCTACCCAGTCTGACTGGGGCAGCGTTGCCTGGGTCCAGCTGCTATGGGCGGCTTCAATTCGATTGAGTCTGGCCTGGGTAAAATCTGACCCATCAAAAACTGCTTGGGTCAGATCTGCTCCCACTAAGTTGCTGCCTTGCCAATGACTTTTGGGAGCGTTGACATTGATCAATTGGGCATTGGTCAGCTGGGCCCGCTCAAGATTGCCATAGGTCAAATTTGCATCCTTGAGATCAGTGCGTCTCAGGTTTGCATTCGTCAGCTGCACGCCTTGTAAATTAGCCTTTTCAAGGCTTGCGGCGACTAGAGTAATACCGCTGAGGTTGCTGATTTGATCATCATAAGAATCAGCTCTGCCATCTTCACCCACATCAAAAAAGCTAGCCCCTGCTAGATTTGCTTGGTTTAAGTTGGCCCCTTGCCAGCTGGTACCTGCGGCCAATAAACCCGGCTGAATGAGGCGAAAGGCTCGGTCTGTGTCATGGTAGCGACCCAGGTTAACGCGATCTAGTTGGGTTCCGGCTAGTTCATTGCTGTGGATGGCTAGGAGTTTTGCGATCGCACCCTGCACCACATGGCGTTGTTCCAAGCGACTATGGCGAGTGTCGGCATCTAACGGCTGCTGCAGGTCGTTTTCTAAGGCACGGCTCAAGGCCAATAACGGCGATAGACTCTCTAACCCCTGACTTACCAGCGCCTGTTGAATAGTGGCTAAGGTGTCTGTCTGAGATGTTTGGCTCAGGAGATCCGTCAAATAATGGGCGGTACGAGGATCGTCCACCTGGGCCAACATCAAGATAGCCGTACTAGGGTCCCCATCGGATTGAGTTTTGCTAGCGAGAGCCTGGGCCGTTTGTAGAAAGACATCTTCCTCAGCCCGATTGGTGGTAGGTGATTGAGTCACCCGGCCAATGCCAAACCCAGCTGCACAGGCTGCTACCATGCCACAGGTCAATAGCAGCCATGGGCGATGGGCCTCTTTAGATGGCTTAGTTACCAGTACTAAGCCACCGCCCCCATTTTGCTTAGTCGGCAAAGCACGAGGAGCCAAAACTATCGAAGTCAGATTACCCTCAGCTTCCGTTAGCCACCAGTCATCGTCATTGGCGGTCTCACCGTAGAGTTGAACTGCGCCGTTTCCTTGGGATGAAAGCCCATTGGTCCAGGGTGGAGAATATACCAATGACTCGCCTTGCTCTGGCGAAGAGCCCCACGATGGTTCACTGACTTTGCGGCTATCCATGGGCAGATAGCCCGCCGTTGCGATCTCAACCTGAGTCTTAGCTAGGCGATCATGCCACGCTCGTTTACCAGGGGCGATGGCCGTTGCCCCCTCAACCATTGCCAGCAAACCAACCATGGCTGGCGTGAGCAGCCCCAATGAAAAATCGGTCACCAGGGTGATTCCCCCCACCACCATTAGGGGGAGCCCCCAGCGCACGAGCTCTCGGGTCAAGACCTGCCGTCCCTTAAGATGTGCACTGCCCGTTGAAATTATCCGAATTCCCAACCATTGCCTAGGCCACGTCTGCCCCGTCCGGCTGAGCTGAAACAGCTGACCGCCAGCGATAACCACAGGTGCAATCAGGGCAACCGTCCAGAGAATATTGGTGGAGTGTGGCACGGTACGATGTAGCTGATGTGGCGGTATCTGGGCAAAACGCGCCCATATATTTTGTGCCTTACCTACGAGAGGATTGGGGGGGACTAAAGCGTCTGTCGTGCCTTTTCGATTGACGTCTGAGGTATATTCATTAGCCGTGTCTTCAGCTGTTTCCTCAACTATGGGAGGTAACGATATGGGGGCTGTTTTTAGGGCGTATTGCCCCGCACCCCATGGCAAGATTGCCCCCATAGCCACCAGACCGATCTCTAGGCTCCAAGCCACCAAACGTCTGCAGCCCAGCCAGCCAGAGCGTATTTTGAGGACAGGCACTATTGAGTTCTGAGCATTCATGATCTGCTGAGCCATTTAGCAACCTTGCTGTTTCCAATCACTCCAAGAGATTTATCCTAGTCCGGTTGGGCCAAAATAGTTGATTGTCACTGTCATTTAAATTCGTTGACCTAGATGATACAGGCTATACGACAATTCCACTTTGTTAACTCTTGGCAAACTGGCACACACTCAAATCTGTTCACCATATGCTGCCATTAGTATTGAGCTATACATTCCCAATGTATGTTGTTCAGATAAATGTTCAGTTTTCCCGTAAGGCTACCCTATAAGTTGCCAAGGTGCTATCGATGAAAAACATTGCTCCCAAAAACATCGCTTCTCTTCTAATTGCTGCCACCGTGGTTGCTGCACCCACTGCTGCTGTTTATGGTCAGTCAGCGGCGGAAATCAGCGGCGTCAGTGGCGGTCCCCAAACCTCCGCAGAATGCGGTTTTATCCCTGCTCAACCCCATCATTCTTTCAACATTACCCAACCTACTTCGGTCTCGATTGAAGTTGCCGGCTCCAATGATTACACGCTGCTTATGGTTGGTCCCGATAACAATTCACGCGAGTGTATCCTAGCCCATGATTTTAATGGCGGGGCCATTCAATCTCGAGGACTATACAAAGCAGGCACCTATCGCCTCTACGTGGGTGACATAGATGGTAATGGTGCTCCGTTTACTTTGTCTGTTCAGCAGTAAAGTTCACTAACCAATGTTCGCTGACCAACGTTAGTTACCTAAACACTACCCCTGACAGTGCACACTGCAGATTGTGCA
>ERZ1740065.620-NODE-620-length-19568-cov-7.828627_pt1 | contig 19568 bp, 20 predicted proteins | sample MGYA00581738_ERZ1740065 | MGnify/ENA primary metagenome ERZ1740065 (study PRJEB43018, sample SAMN04849749) | marine metagenome | isolation source: floating plastic debris | place: Pacific Ocean | collected 2008-09-01 | study: EMG produced TPA metagenomics assembly...
TTCCCCCCCCCCCCCCTCGTGGCCCCCCATGTTGCCCCCCGGGGGGCCGCGGCGCCGGCTTTTTGTATCCGGCGTTGGCCGCGGGGCCCCTGCCCCCCCCGCGCTTCCCGATCCCGCTGGCCAGCAGGAGTGGCGGCACGACGATAAGTGCCGCGATGGCGGCCGTCACACCCGGGTTCGCAAACGCAAGACTACTGTTCGGGAACCAGGTCGCGCCGTAGCCGTAGAGGCCGAAGTGGATGAGTAGCGCACCCAGTGATGCTGCACAGGCTGCGGCAACCGAGGGTCGCCGCGCGAGCACGCCGGCGATCAGCGGCGGCGTCGCCGCGACCGCCAGCCCGTACACGCCCACTTGTCCAAATACGCCCAGCAGCCGCGGCGGGTTGAGGTTGATGCGGTAGGCCGCCACGGCGATCACGACGAGCACGACATGGCTCGCGCGCATGGCGAGCTTCATGCGCCCGGCCTCATCGAGGCCGTCGCGCAGACGCTTGGGCAGCACATTGAGCACGAGATCGTTGGCGGTGATTGTCGACAATGAGACGAGCAAGCCGTCGAGTGTCGACATCGCTGCCGCCAACAGGACGACCGCGATAATCGTGAACATCCACTCGGGGAACATCGTCTGCAGGTAAGCCGTCATCACGAGGTCCTGGCGGAAGGCGCCCGTCGCCGGGTCGATCAGCGCGCTGTCGGGCACCACGAGGTGGGCCAAGAAACCCACGGTCACGAGCAAGAGAAACAGTGCGAAGACGACCGTGAATACGGTCAGGTATTGCCGCACGGCGCGGTCGTCTTTGACGTAGAGCGCCTTGGTCAGGATGTGTGGCTGACAGACGACGACGGCACCGATGACAAAGCCCGCGACGTAGTTCGCGAACACGTTATTGAACAGGGCACCGTCGGGATTGACGGCCATGAGCAGCGTGGGCTCAACGTCGCGCAGTCGCTCGAAGAGCCCCGGCCCGTCAGCCGTCGCGATCGTTACGATGGAGCCCAGCACGAGCAGCGTCACGCCGATCATCAGCGTGCCCTGTAGCATGTTCGTGAGCACGTGCGCGTAGGTGCCGCCGATAAAGACGTAGCCCGTGACGAATACGAGCGTAATCGCCAGCGCCACGGCATTGGACACGCCTAACAGCGGCTGCATGACGATCGAAATGCCGCCTACGAGCAACACGACGAACGCAAACGAGAGCAACGTCAGGATCGAGAAGAACAGGGCGTAACCCGGCGAGTCATAGCGCTTGCCGATCCAGTCGGGGATGGTGAGCGCGCCCGACTCGGCGCCGATGCGGCGAAAGCGGAACGAGAGGAAGTAGAGCATCGTGCAAAAGCCGATCCCGAGCCCAACCACCATGTGAAACCAGGCGCCCAGGCCGTCGACGTAGACGAAGCCCGGGTTGATGATGAAGGTGGCCGCCGATGCGGTGCTCGCGGCAAGCGTAATACCGACGACAAGCGGCGATAGGTCACCGCCACCAATCGCGAAGCTGCCGAAGCCCCGCGTCTTGCGGTAACCCACCCAACCCAACCACGCGGTGCCGACGAGGTAGAGCGCGAACAGCGCCCAGGCCAGGCTCACGGCAGCGTTTCCAGCTGGTCAACGAGTGCCATCACGGCCTGGATCTGCTTGCCGTTGCGCGTGGCGTAGTCAGGCCCCGTGTAGCCCCACCAGTCCCAGCAGCCGAGCGGGTTCAACGGGCTGGAGGCGACCTGCGGGTAGACGATGATGAGTTCATTGGTATCGGCCCAGCGGTTGAAGCCCGCCCCCTCAATAAACGCATCGCCGATGAACTCGCGGCCCTGGCGGCAGCCGTGAAAGGTAATGTGCACGGCGCAGGCGCGTTCACGGCAGATTGGGGGGATGTAGGCGATACCCGTCTCGGCCAGGCCAGCGCCCGCGGCTTGCTCGAGTTCGACGAAGTCACCGGCCGGTGTCTGGGCGGGCGTGACCATCGGGCGACCGACCGTGTTGATCAGGATCTGCTCGGCGGCGTCATAGCGGCAGGCCTGGAGGAAGGGTTCGCGAAACTCGCTGCAAGCGGCGCCGGTATCGAACGTGGGGAAGCCATGAGTCGCAGGGACACCCCCCGTGTAGCCGCCGCCCGCACTGAAGGCGTTGTAGAAGTCCATGGCCGCCTGGACAATCTCGGGCGCCACGGTCGTATCGCGCTCGCCGTGGAACAGCCAGACGCGATCACCCGCGAGTTGCTCGACTGGCGCGATGTCGCCGGCCGCGGCGGCGTCTCGTGCGGCGGCAACCAGGTCCGCGACATCAAGGCCGTCACCTTTGATGCAGGGGCCCAGCGCGCGGCCGAGTTTGCCGAGCGCGCAGTTCCAGGGGCCGGCCGCGATGATGCCTACACCGTCGATGCGGTTGGCGTGCGCGAGGTGCACAAGCCCAGCTGCGTAGCCACCCGATGAGATGCCGGAGACGCTCAGGTTATCGCGCAGGACGCGTACCTCGTCTACGGCTGTTGATGACGCGCATCCCGCCGACAGCAGTGTGAGCACAAGCAGAAACCGTCGATTCATGGCACGCGCTCCAGGAAGTGATCGATAGCTGTGAGACTCTCGGCTTCGTCGAGCAGGGGCACGTGCCCTCGGTTCGCAATCTCAAGGGTCTCAAGGTCGGGCTTCATATCGCGCATGCGTGCAATCGTGTCGCGCGACAGGATGTCGGAGTGCTCGCCGCGCAGCAGGAGCACAGGAATGTCCGACAGCGCGGCAAATGACGCCCAGGGGTCACTCTCCGTGGCGCCGACTTCGCGCAGCGCGACACCGATGTTGGGATCGGCGTCGAGGACGGGTACACCGTCGTCGCTCTCGCGGAATCCCCGTTTCGCGAGCCGCAGCCACATGGCGTCGTCGAGGTCCTGCATCGAGTCACCGTAGACACTGCGCGCCTGGTCGGCGGCGCTGTGCCAATCCGTGACGGGCTGCAGCTTGCCCGTGTAGCCCATGATGCGCGCGAGGCCTTCTGGCGCGATCTCGCAGCCGACGTCATTGAGCACGATGCCGGCGACACGATCGGCGCGTTGCGCACCCATGGTCATCGACATGAGCCCGCCCAGCGAGGTGCCGATGAGCACCACGCGATCGATATCCAGCGTATCCAGCAGTCCCCAGGTGTCCTGGACATAGGTCCCCGGGTGATAGTTGCGCCACTCGGGGTCGCGGTCCGAAAGGCCCCGCCCGCGCAGGTCGGGGGTAATCACGCGACGCGCAGGCGCGATGTGCGGCGCCAGGTCTTCGAAGTCGCGGCTGTTGCGCGTCAGGCCCGGCAGGCAAACAACCGGGCAACGTCCGCCCTCGCCGGCAAAATCGCGGTAGAACAACTGAAGCCCGTCATGGGATGCGTAGTGGTGCGTCGTTGCAGTCACGGCAGCATCTCGTCGTAAACCTCGCGCAGCTCGCGCTTGAGCACTTTGCCATTCGGATTGCGCGGCAGCGCGTCGACAAAGCGCACACCCGCGATGCGCTGCTGCTTGCCCACGCGACGGTTGACCCAGGCTTGCAGACTGTCGCCGTCCAACTCGTTGCGCGTTGCCACGACGGCCAGCGGCGTCTCGCCCCAGCGCGTGCTCGGCGCGCCGATGACCGCCACTTCGCGCACGGCGTCGTGGCCGGCGATAACCGATTCGATATCGGCGGGATAGATGTTCTGGCCGCCTGAGATGATCATGTCCTTCTTGCGGTCGACGAGGAAGAGAAAACCCTCCTCGTCGAGTTTGCCGATATCGCCTGTGCGCAGCCAGCGCACGCCGTCGGCGTCCGTCCAGGTCGCCTCGGCGTTGGCCTCGGGGCGGTTGTGGTAACCGGCCATGAGCAGTGGGCCGCGACCGACGATTTCCCCGGCTTCTCCTGTGGCGCATTCGGCATCATCGTTATCGAGAATGCGCAGTTGCTGGCCGGGGCAGGGCAAACCCACGGACGCCGTCTTCCGAGTCATGTCCTCGGGCGAGAGGATCGTGACCAGCCCCTCGGTCAGGCCGTAGAGCTCCATGAAGGCGGGGCCGAGCGCGTCGACGATGCGCCGCTTGTAGGTCAGTGGCAGCGGAGAGCCGCAACACATGACGCTGTAGAGGCTCGACAGGTCATGCTGTTCGAAGTCGGGCATCTCGAGCATACGCTGGAGCTGCACGGGTACGACGGTCGTGTGTGTAATGCGCGCGTTCCCAATGAGCTCGAGGCAGCCACGCGCGTCGAAGCGCGGCATGACCACAATGGTGCCGCCCGCGAGCATCGTCGCGAGCATGGCGACCCAGCTGATGTTCGAATACAGCCCCAGTGAGCACAGCGTGCGCGCACCCGCGTGATAGCGCAGCCCGATCGCCATGTCGTAGGCCCAGGCACTTCGTGCGCGGTGGTCGTGCACGATGCCTTTGGGCGTGCCCGTCGTGCCCGAGCTGTAAATGATGTTGCACTCGTCTTCGGGTGTGATACGAACTGCCGGCGGCTCGGCGCTTGCGCCCCCGAGCCAGCGGTCGAAGGTCTGCCATCCCGAGGTCGCGCCGTCGGCTGCGATGAGGCGGTCTTTGGTGCCTTCTGGCAAGGCGTCGCGCAGGGCGTCAATGCGGGGCACGTGCTGGGCGGATGCAAACACCGCTCGCGCGTCACTGTCGGCAATCATCGTGGCGACGGCGGCATCGCTGATCGAAACGTTGAGCGGCACGGCCACGGCCCCTGCGCGGATTGAACCGAACATGGCGAGCATCATCTCCGCGCTGTTGTCCATGAGTACGGCGACACGCTGCCCGGGCCGCACGCCATCGCGCGCCAGTGCCTGGGCGACACGGGCCGTTTCGGCGGCGAAGTCACGCCAGGTCCAGCGTGCTGCGCCAAGCTCGAGCGCGGGCTTGTCGGCTAGCCACAGGCCATTGTTTTCGATGAGCTCCGGCAGCGTTGGCTGCCGCGGTGTGAACCAGGCCATGTCCCCTCATCCCGAATTCAACGCCCGTTGAAGCCTATTTCAACGCTGGTTGAAAGACAAGCGGCCGCTGCTACCATGGGTGGATGGCAACCAAGGCACAGGCAACCCGCGAGCGGATTCTCGACGCGGCTGAGGCATTGTTCGCGGCGGAAGGCTACGCCGCGGTGACCGTACGGCAGATCATGAAGCGGGCCGGTGCCGACGTGGCGCTCGCCTACTACCACTTCGATTCTAAGCGCGATCTGTTCGACGCGGTCCTCATGCGGCGCGCGGAACATCTCAACGCCGTGCGTCTCGAAGCGCTTGATGAGGTGGAAGGTCGGCACTCCGATGACGCGCCCACTGTCGAGGAGATCATCGCCGCGTTCACGAACCCGTTGCTCGACCTGCTGGCCGAGGACCACGAGGCCTGGCACCACTACATGGCGCTCATTGCGCAAGTGAATAACTCGCCCGAGTGGGGTGGGGAGCTCATGACGCGTTACTTCGACCCGCTCGTGCGGCGCTTCATCGAGGCGCTGCGCAAGGCGCTGCCGCACTGCGATGAGGCCGAGATCTTCTGGAGCTACCACTTCCTCTCAGGTGCGCTCACGCTGACCTTTGCCGAGACGGGTCGCCTCGACAATCTCTCGGACGGCGTCTGCCGTTCCTCGGACATGGCCAGCATCGCCGAACGCATGCCCGCCTTCCTCGCCGCGGGTTTCGAGCGGCTCTGCGCCCCTACGACCAAAGAGTAATTCCCCAGTGACCTGCTGCGGTGCAGCATGGGGAGGTGTCAGTTTCGGCTTGTAGTTCAACCAACGTTGAAATAGGATTAATTCAGCGTTCGTTGAAAGACGAGCATTCGCACAGGGGTCAAGGGGGGAATTCCACCATGCGAACCGCCAACCGATCGATGGTTCTGGCCAGCGTTGTAGCAACGGCGTTGTACGGTGCTGCCGCACCGCAACCGCTCTACGCGCAGGACGAGGCCGTGCTCGACGAAGTCATCGTCACGGCGCAGCGTCGCGAACAAACACTGCAGGAAGTGCCTGTCTCGGTCACCGCGTTCTCGGGCGATGCGCTCGTCGAGGCCGGCACCGTCGACATCGTGGCGCTCGCGCAGGCGACACCCAATGTGACGCTGGAGGTGTCGCGCGCTACGAACACGACGCTCACAGCATTTATTCGAGGCGTGGGTCAGCAGGATCCCGTCGCAGGTTTTGAGGGCGGCGTCGGTCTCTATCTCGACGACGTCTACCTCGCGCGTCCGCAGGCCACGGTGTTTGACGTCTACGACGTCGAGCGCATCGAGGTGTTGCGCGGACCGCAAGGCACGCTTTACGGCCGCAACACGATCGGCGGCGCCATCAAGTACGTCACCAAGCGGCTTTCCGACGAAACCCAGGCCAGCGTCCAGGTCAATGTTGGTACATTTAACCAGCTCGATACGATTGTGACGGCGTCAACACCGATCACGGACACATTCCGCATCGGCGGCACGATCGCCTCGTTCAACCGTGACGGCTTCGGCGAAAACCTGTTCACCAACGACGAGCACTACGACAAGGCCATTATCGCGGGTCGCTTCAGCATGGAGTGGGAGCCCAGTGATTCCGTTTTCGTGCGCTTCGCCGCCGACTACAGCGACGACGACTCAAACCCGAAATCGGGCTACCGGTTGCTGCCCGGCGGTACCAATGGGGACCCCGTGTTGGGCGACGTGTTCGACACCCGCGCGGGTGTGGAGACCATTGCGTCGTCAAATGGGGGCCTGCGCAACGAGGCAACGCAGGGTGGGGCAGCGCTCACCGTCGAGTGGGACATCAACGACGAGTGGACCTTCAAGTCCATTACGGCATCACGGTCGGACGACACGGAGTCGCTCATCGATTTCGATGCACTGCCGGTCAACGACTTCGATGCGCCCGTGATCTACGAGAACGAGCAGTTCAGCCAGGAATTCCAGTTCCTCTGGAACACTGACCGCATCTCGGGTGTCTTCGGTGCCTTTTGGCTCGATGCGAACGCGTTCGACGCCTTTGACGTCGTACTGGGCCAACTGGGTGTCACCTCATTCACGCTGGGCGATGTCGACACCGAGAACTGGGCCGTATTTGGCGATGTCACCTACGACATCAACGACCAATGGCGGCTCTCCGTGGGTGGCCGCTACAACAGCGATAAGCGGTCAGTGTTGATTACGCGCGAGTTGTTCCTCGGGCTTGGGTCGCCGTTTTTCGGCAACGACTCCGCAATTTCGATCACGGTGCCCGCGCCGGGGCTTGTGCCGACCTTTACAGGCAGCCGCACGGACACGGACTTCAACCCGCGCGTGAGCCTGAGCTTCGCGCCAAACGACGAGCACAACCTCTACGGCACGTTCAGCCAGGGCTTCAAGGGCGGCGGTTTCGACCCGCGTGGTGCCTACAACGTGCCGGGCGTCGAGGCGGGCTTCGAGCCTGAGACCGTCGACTCGTTTGAGCTTGGTGCCAAGTCGCTCTGGGCCGGTGGCAAATTCTCGACCAACGTCGCCGTGTTCTTCTCCGACTACGAGAATGTGCAGGTGCCGGGTTCGATCGGTATCGATACGAACAACGACGGTATCGACGACAGCTTTGCCGGTACCACCACCAATGCGGCCGAAGCCGAGATCTCGGGCCTTGAGATCGAGGCCGCCGCGCAATTCACCGAGAGCTTCTCGGGCACCTTCTCGCTGGGCCTTATCGACGCCGACTTCAAGCGCTGGATTGTCGACGGCGTCGACGTGAGCGGCGAACGCGAGTTCCAGAATACGCCCGATACGACGGCAAACCTGACGCTGCGCAACGAGTGGCCGATCACGATCCGCGGTGTGGAAGGTGGGCTGGCGCTCATCGGTGCCGCGAGCTACCGCTCCGACAACACGCAGTTCGAGATTCCCGTGCCGCTTGTGGACCAGGACGCCTTCACGCTTGTGGACGTAAGTCTCGTCTGGACGTCTTACGACGACCGCATCCAGGCCGGCATTCACGGCAAAAACCTGACGGACGAGGAATATCGCGTCGCGGCCTACAATTTCCCGACACTGGGTCTCGAAGGCAACGTGTCGGCGTTCTACGGCGCGCCGCTCACGGTCACGGGTACCGTCCGCGTCCGCTTCTGATCCCCCCACATCCTTCGGGATATCGAGTCACCCGGCCGGGGCTTAACCCCCGCCCGGTCGGGTGACTCTTTTTTTGCTTAGTCGAAGGTTTCCGCGAGCAGGTTCACCATCGCCTGCCAGCTGCGACGATCTGCGTGCGCGTGGTAGACGGTCCCCGCGTCAGGATTGTTGGCGCCCGGCGTGCTGAACGCGTGCGCCGTCCCGCCGTAGGCGTGGAGCTGCCAGTCGGCCCCGGCGTCGGTCATTTCTTTGGTCACGGCGAGCACGTCGTCGGGCGTGGCCATGGGGTCGTCCCAGCCGTGCAGGATCATCACTTTGGCATCGATCCTGGGCGCAGGAATGTTGCCCGCAGGCATAAACAGGCCGTGAAAGCTCACGGCCGCCTGAACGGGTAGTGCGGCGCGGGCCATGTCGAGCGCACAGAGCCCGCCAAAGCAAAAGCCAATGACGGCCGTTCGTGCCGCATCGACTTCGGGTTGCTCGCACATCGCGGCGTGGGCCGCGGCCAGCCGTGACTGCAGGAAACCGCGGTCGTCGACAAACGGCTGCATGAGTTTGGCGTTTTCTTCTGGCCCGCTGCCCAAAACGCCTTTGCCGTAGAGGTCGACGGCGAAACCCGTGTAGCCGAGCTCGGCGAGTCGTCGTGCGTTGCGACCGTCGTTCTCGCCACGGCCCGCCCAGTTGTGACAGACCATGATGCCCGGGCGCGGTCCCGTGTCTGCGTCGTCATACGCGAACTCGGCAAGCAGCTCGGTGCGATTGTGTTCGAAGTTAACGAACCGGGTGTTGACCGTCATGCGTGCGCTCCTGGGTTATGTCGAGCCGACATCATCGCAAAGCGGGCGCCGCTCGCAAGTAATGCGGTGTTAAATGTCAGTAGATATTACAATCGCTTACGCCGCATTGGTGTGCGCGTTCACTAAGCCACTGATCCGTCACACGAAGCCCGAGGTGGCACGCTCTTTGCTGACTGTCTCCAAACGCAGACAGGAGCGCGTAACGTGCGACGACTTATGACAAAACTGCTGGCGGTGCTGCTCGTATTGCCGGCTACCGCATCGGCAACCCTCATCGAGATATCGGCGACCCCCGTACAGGCGCCTTCGTTGCTGATCCCGACTGAGTTTCAGATTCTCTATGAAGATATCTCGGGTGACGGTCTTGTGCAGGTCGGTGAGGTGGTGGCCTTCTCAGGCTTTTCGTTTTCCGCGCTGCTGATGCCCGGGCAGTCGGCGACCATCGCATCGGGGCTGGTAACAGGCACGCCTTACCTGGTGGGCATCTCGGGCCCGTCGGGCGACGCCAATCTGTTCGACCTGGAAGTCTGGGTGTTCACGCTGGGTCAGCTCAATGGTCCAACGATAGGGGCGTTGCTGGGCGCAGGTCCCGGCGACACGGTCTCGTTCGCGACAGGACTTTGGAACTACGACATCACAACCGTAGCGCCGACGACAACGGTGCCCGCGCCGGCAACACTGTGGCTTCTGGGGCTTGGTTTGTGTGCCGCTGGCTGCGCCCGTCGGCAGCGCGTCGTCTAAACCTGGGTCCATCAGGCCCGACACACCGTGGGCCAACAAAAAAGCCGCCCGAAAGGCGGCTTTTTTTTGCGTCGCCGTTGGCGTCGCAGAATTGGTCGGGGTGAGAGGATTTGAACCTCCGGCCCCTGCCTCCCGAAGACAGTGCTCTACCAGGCTGAGCTACACCCCGATTTTTTTTCAACCGCCGAGAGGGACACGGCGGTCGGCGTCAGAAGCGTCTGGTGACTGAAAACTCGGCCAGAGCAATGAGGGCGTCGCGGTGGACCGAGGGCGGCAAATTGCCGATGGCCACTGCGGCCGCATCGGCGGCCTCCTGAGCGCGGGCGCGAGTGTACTCAAGCGCACCCGTCGATTCAATCGCCGCGACGATCTCGGGCAGGCGGTCGATGCCGCCCGACTCGATGGCGCCCCGGATCAGAGCGCGCTCTGCTTCCGAACCCTCGCGCATGGCATGGATCAGCGGCAGCGTGGGTTTGCCTTCGGCGAGGTCGTCGCCCAGGTTCTTGCCGAGCTCGTCGGTTCTGGCGCTGTAGTCGAGCGCGTCGTCGATGAGTTGGAAGGCCATGCCCAATTCGCGACCGTACTGACCCAACGCGGCCAGCGTGTCCTCGCCGCGACCGGCAATGAGGCCCGCAATCTCGGCGCCCGCTTCGAACAGCTTTGCCGTCTTACGGTAGATGACCTGCCGGTAGGCGTCTTCGGTCGTGTCGGGCTCATGCACGTTCATGAGCTGCATGACTTCCCCGGCCGCGATCGTGTTGGTGGCGTCAGCCAGGATGCGCATGACGCGCATGTCATCGATCGACACCATCATCTGGAACGCGCGCGAGTAGAGGAAGTCGCCCACGAGGACGCTCGCCTGGTTGCCGAACACGGCGTTGGCCGTATCGCGGCCGCGGCGCAGCGCGGAGCCGTCGACCACGTCGTCGTGCAGCAGCGTGGCCGTGTGTATGAACTCGATGATCGCGGCGGCCTGCAGCTGGCGGCTGTCGGACTCGGTGCTGTGGCCCAGTGCACGGGCCACGAGCAGCACGATGAGCGGTCGCAAACGTTTGCCCCCGGCGGCCACAATGTAGCGGGATACGTCAGAAACCAGCGCGACGTCCGTACGGAGGCTGGATTCGATGAGTTGGTCTAGCTGGGTAAGCTCGCCGGCGACGAGTTCACGGACATCGTCCAGTGATCTCACCGGCACAGGCGTTGTGGCGGGCTGCATACGTAAATAATGCCCGATTCGCACGATTTTGGCGACATTCGACGGTTGGCGGACGCCCCGTAGATTGGCCGCATTCGTGTTGACCCGGGGGTGGGTGCGGCCTAGAATAGCGGGCTTTTCCGCAGTCGGTCAGCCCGGCGGTGCCCTTAATTGGAGGCATCGTGGTGAGGCCTGCTGCGCTCGCTGTTATCGCAGCCCAGCGGCCCAGCCGGCTCGGGGGGGCTCCAAACGGGGCCACAAGCAAGGAATTCAGGATATGTACGCGGTTTTTCGTAGTGGCGGTAAGCAGTACCGCGCCAGCAAGGGTGACCGACTGCGCGTCGAGAAGCTCCCGGCTGAAGACGGCGCCACGGTCGAGTTCGACCAGGTGCTGCTCGTCGGTGACGGCGCCAACGTGAAAGTCGGCTCGCCGCTCGTCAAGAGCGCCAAGGTCAAGGCCAAGGTTGTGCAGACAGCCAAGGGCAAGAAGATCTCGGTTATCAAGTTCAAGCGCCGCAAAAACTACTTGCGTAACAAGGGCCACCGCCAGTGGTTCACGGAAGTGGAAGTCACGGGCATCACGGGTGCGCCACGCGCCAAGAAAGCAGCCGACACGAGCGGCGACGAAGAGTAATCAAAGAGGTATCAGGCAATGGCACATAAGAAAGCCGGCGGCTCTACCAAGAACGGTCGCGATTCAGAAAGTAAACGACTGGGCGTCAAGCGCTACGGTGGTGAGTCCGTCATCGCGGGCAACATCCTCGTGCGTCAGCGTGGTTCGCACTTCCATCCCGGCGTGAACGTCGGCATGGGCCGCGACTACACGCTGTTTGCAAAAGCGGACGGCAAGGTCGAGTTCAGCACGCGCGGTCCGCGGGGCCGCAAGCACGTCGACGTCGTCACGGGCTAAGACCTGACCTGGGGCCTGCTTCGAGGTGGCCCGGGTCGCAAGAACCCCGCCCCGCGCGGGGTTTTTTGTGCGCGGCTTATACTCCCACCATGAAATTCGTCGATGAAGCCACGATGCGCGTCGCTGCCGGAAACGGCGGCAACGGTGCGCTCAGTTTTCGCCGCGAGAAGTACATCCCCCGCGGTGGTCCCGACGGCGGTGATGGCGGCCGCGGCGGCGATGTCGTGCTTGTGGCGGATAAGTCGATGAACACGCTCGTCGACTTTGCGATACGCCGCAAGTACCGCGCGCCCAATGGTCAGCCGGGTGCGGGCAAGAACATGACGGGGGCTTCGGGCGAGACGCTTGAGATCCGCGTTCCCGTCGGGACCGTAGTGACCGACATTGATACGCGTGAGCGCATTGGTGATTTGACGTCCGACGCGCAAACGCTGAGGGTTGCTGCGGGCGGGCAGGGTGGCCTGGGCAACGCGCGCTTCAAGTCGAGTGTGAACCGTGCGCCGCGCAAGACGATCCCCGGCACCGCGGGCGAGGCGCGCCACCTGCACCTCGAGCTCAAGCTGCTAGCCGATGTCGGTCTGCTGGGCATGCCCAACGCGGGCAAGTCGACGCTGATCCGCGCCATGAGTGCGGCACGGCCCAAGGTCGCCGATTACCCGTTTACGACGCTGTACCCGAACCTGGGTGTGGTGTCGCTGGGTCTCGGCAAGAGCTTTGTCATGGCCGACATTCCGGGCCTGATCCCGGGCGCGGCCAGTGGCGCCGGTCTGGGCATTCAGTTCCTTCGACACGTTCAGCGCACCCGGCTGCTGCTGCACGTCGTCGATATCGCGCCGCCTGACGGCAGCGCGACGCCGGCAGAGGCCGTGATCGACATCGCCGAAGAGCTCGCCGAGTTCGATGCCGAGCTTGCGCAACGCCCGCGCTGGCTCGTGATCAACAAGAGTGATTTGCTGCCGGAAGAAGACCTGGGTGCCGCAAGGGCTTTGTTGCTGGCGGCGTTGGCGTGGGACCGGCCCGTTTATGAGGTCAGCGCCGCTACGGGTGCGGGCACCGACGCCTTGGCCGGCGACATCATGGTCTGGCTCGACGAACAGGCGGCTGACCGTGAGTCGGCCGAGCGTGAAGCGGCGCGGGCGCGGGCGGCGGAGGCCGATCCGGAGGTCTGAGGCGCTGTACGCGGGACACAAAAAAGCCGGCTCGAAGCCGGCTTTTTTTCGTTGGGGCCAGGCCCCGAGCGGTAACGCCAAGGCGCTACCCAAGATGATTACATCGCGCGAATCATCTTGTTCAGGCGGCTCTTATGACGAGCAGCCTTGTTCTTGTGGACGAGGCCTTTGCCCGCCATGGTGTCGATGACGGGTACGGCAGCGACGTAGCTCGCCTGTGCCGCTTCCTTGTCGCCCTTCTCGACGTTGGCGATGACCGCCTTGATGTAGGTGCGCATGCGCGAGCGCTGTGCCTGGTTGGCGAGTCGGCGCTTTTCCGACGTGCGCGCGCGTTTTTGAGCAGACTTGATGTTTGCCACGGGTTGTCTCCGGAAACTGGGGCCCGGCCGGGCGGGGTGCCGGCAGGCTGAGTAGCCAGGTATTATCGTCGGGCCCCCAGCCCAAGTCAACGCCCCACGCATCCGGTACACTTCGCCCAGCCGCGCGCGCGGCGGACGTGCCCGGCACCGGACCGAAGCCATTTCCACGACATCCGAAAACAATGAGAACGCGCGGACCGCGGTGACGGGGCGCGGCCTGCTGCGCTCAACGGGCGTCATCGGGGCCATGACCCTGCTGTCGCGGATCCTGGGGCTCGTGCGCGACATGGTGTTCGCGCGGATGTTTGGCGCCGGCTACGCCATGGATGCGTTCATTTACGCGAATCGCATCCCCAATATGCTGCGGCGATTCTCGGCCGAGGGCGCCTTCTCCCAGGCGTTCGTTCCCGTATTGAACGAAGTGCGCGAACAGGGCGACGAGAAGGCGGTGCGCCAGCTCTCAGACGCCGTCGCAGGCACCATGGGTGTCCTGCTTTTTGTCATCACCCTGGTCGGCGTAGTGGCAGCACCGTTGCTCGTTGTGGCCATTGCGCCGGGCCTGCTCGCCGATGACGCGACGTTCGACCTCACCGTGCTTATGCTGCGGTTCACGTTTCCCTACCTGCTGTTCATTTCGCTGACAGCGATGGCCGCGGGCTTACTCAACACCTATGGGCGCTTCGCCGTGCCGGCGTTCACGCCTGTATTGCTCAATGTGTCGCTGATTGGCTTTGCCCTGTTCGTGTCGCCGAAGCTCGAGCAGCCCACTTTGGCGCTGGCGTTCGGTGTGTTCGTTGCCGGTGTCGTGCAGCTCGCATTCCAGCTGCCATTCCTCAAGGGCATCGGCCAGCTGCCAAGGCCGCGCTGGGCCTGGCAAGACAGTGGCATGCGCAAGATTGGCAGGCTCATGTTGCCCGCCATCTTTGGATCGTCGGTGGTGCAGATCAACTTGCTTATCGACAACATCCTGGCGTCGCTGCTCGGTGAAGGGCGGCCAGCGTGGCTGTACTACTCAGACCGGCTCATGGAATTCCCGCTGGGCGTGTTCGGCATCGCCTTGGCGACGGCGATTCTGCCGAGCCTGTCGCGCAACTTCGCCAACGATGATCGCGACAGCTTTACGGCCACACTCGACTGGTCGTTGCGTCTGGTCGTCCTCATGGCGCTGCCCGCCACACTGGGACTGGCGCTGCTGGCGGGTCCGCTAGTGACGACCATTTTTTACGGCGGCGTATTCGATGCCTTCGATGTGGAGATGGCGCGCGCAAGCCTCTGGGCCTTCTCGGGCGGTCTGCTGGCGTTTATTTCCATCAAGGTGTTGTCACCGGGCTACTTTGCGCGCCAGGACACGAAGACTCCCGTGAAGGTCGGGCTCGTTGCATTGGGCGTGAACCTCGTGTGCAACCTTGGATTTGTGTACGTCTTCATGCAACTTGAGGTCGAGGCCACGCATGCGGGTCTGGCACTCGCAACGACGGTCGCGGCGTTTGTGAACGCAGGATTGCTCTATCGTGGCCTGCGTCGCAGCGGTCAGCTCGCAAGACTGCCGGGTTGGCTGGGCTTTCTGTTGCGGGTCGCCGTTGCCGGCGTGCTCATGGCCGCGTTCCTGCTCTGGCTGTCGCCGCCGCTGGACTGGTGGATCGAGGCGCAGGTGTTCGATCGCGTGTTGCGGCTGTTGTTGCTCATTGCCGGCGGTGCTGCGTTGTACTTTGCGGCCTTGTTTGTCAGTGGCCTGCGGCCCGCGCACCTGAAGCTCGATGCCGCCACGGCGCGGATTGTGAACGGGGCGGGGCACTAGGATGTTCTGCGCACGTACGGCGAGCGCCATGCGCGCGCACCTGGGCGTCTCTGGCGCTGCGGTCACCATTGGCGGTTTCGACGGCATCCACACCGGCCATCAGGCGCTCATCGCGCGCGTGCGTGAAGCGGCCGATCGGCTCGGCGTGCCGGCCGTAGTGATGAGTTTTGAGCCCCTGCCCAAAGAGTACTTCGCAAGAGACACGGCGCCCGCGCGTCTGACGCGATTCCGCGAACGTTTTGTGGTGCTCGACGAACTCGGCGTCGATGCTTTTTTCTGCCCCCGTTTCGATGCGCAGCTGGCTGCGATTCCCGTGCAGGGTTTTATCGATGACCTGCTGATGGGCGCACTCGGATTGCGCCACCTTGTGATCGGTGACGACTTCCGGTTCGGCCATCGTGCCGCGGGCGGAGTCGATGATCTGCGTCGCGCCGGCGCACAGCATGGCTTCGAACTCGAGCAGGTGGGCAGCGTGTTTCTCGACGACGTTCGTGTCAGCAGCACGCGCGTGCGCGAGGCCCTGGCCCGGGGCGACATGGATTGGGTGCGGCGTGCGCTCGACCGACCTTACTGCCTGACAGGCAAGGTCATCGAAGGTCAGCAGCTCGGCCGCACGTTGGGCTACCCGACCGCCAATCTCCGGCTGCACAGAAGGACGAGCCCCGTATCGGGCATTTTTGCCGTACGCGTTGCGGGTATTGGCGACGGCTGGCGCGATGGCGTTGCGAGCATTGGTACACGACCGACGGTGGACGGCGTGGGGGTGCTGCTCGAGGTGCACGTGTTCGATTTCGCACGCGACCTGTACGGCCGCCGCCTCGAGGTCGAGCTCGTCGAGAAACTCCGCGACGAAGAACGGTTCGATAATCTCGACGCCCTGGTTGAGCAAATGAACGCCGACGCGGCGGCCGCACGCGCGGCGCTTGCTGCTAACATGGCGCCATGACCGAGAGCGATGTAGAACCCGGGCGCGCCGGCGCCAGCGCCTGGCTGTGGTTGTCCGCGCTGGTCATCGCGCTCGACCAGCTGACCAAGTGGCTCATCGTGCAACGCTTCGAGCTCTACGACCGCATCGAGGTCAACGCACTGCTCAACATTACGCGCCACCACAACACGGGTGCGGCTTTCAGCTTTCTTGCCGACGCCGGCGGCTGGCAACGTTGGTTATTCGTCGCACTTGCGTGTGTTATTAGTGTTGTCATCATGGTCTGGCTGCGGCGTTTGCCAACGCGCGGGCAGGGCTGGCTCGCGCTGGCATTGGCGCTTGTGCTCGGCGGCGCGCTGGGCAATGTCATCGACCGCGTGCACCTGCACTACGTCGTCGACTTCATTCAGGTTCATTGGGGCGATTCGTACTTCCCGACGTTTAACGTGGCCGACATGGCCATCTCGGTTGGTGCGGTCCTGCTCGTGCTGGACAGTTTCTTTGGCTCAGGTCGCAGCGAGAACGCCAAGGCTGAGTCTGAGCCCGCCGAAGACACCTGACTAGCGCCACCAACACTCCGATACCGCCGCCGGTCCCGATGCACGCCGCTGCGACTGGTCGAGTGTGTACCAGGCGCAACGGTTCGCCTCACGGTCACTGGCAATGCGCGCCGCGCGAACCGTGAAGCCTGTGGCCGTCGTCTCACTGACCGAGAGTCGATAGTGGCCGCCGGGCGTCGCCGCAGTCGCCGTGTCATAGCCCAGGCCCCGCAGGTCCGTGGCGTACGCCCCGTGACGCACGAAGTACGCCTGTTGGTCGTTACTCAGCCGAATCAGCCAGGCGCGCGCGTCGCTGCGTTGCGCCCGGTCGCGCTGTGCCTGCCAGCCCGGCACGGCCACGGCGGCCAGCAATCCAATGATGCCGACCACGAGCAACAGCTCGATGAGTGTGAAGCCGCGGTGCTTCATGGCGGCAATGCCCGCCACGGGCCTGGAATGACGGCACCGCCGAAGGGCACAGTGTCGGCCGTGACCGCTGTTGTCAGTGCCGCCGTTGTCGCGAGGTCGTGCCGTGCAAGCACCGCAACATCGCGCTCGAGCGTGTGCTGGACACCGCGGCGATTGGCGTTCGCGCGCAACCGGAAGTGGTGGGCCACGAGCCGCGCGTCGCGCACCGGCAGCCAGGCGGGGTGGGGAATCGCCGCTGTCTCGCCCAGGTACTCGACGGTGATCGTGACCTCGGCCCCTGGCATGGGATGCGTGACCTCTGTGCTGGATTCCCGGCGAAAAACGGGCGCCCTGAATGCGTGCGCCAGCGCATCTTCTGCAAGCTGAAACGTGCGGTCGTGATCGCGCGCCAGGTCGGCGAGGATGAGCGCGCTGTTGGCCTGCCGCCCGAGGCCCGTCAAGAACACGCTCAATAACACGACGAGAAACATGCCCGTCGCCAGCACCATGCCGCTTTGATGCCTCACAGTCGCACACGCGCGTTGCGCATGCGCACGGTCGCGATGGACATGACGCGCAGGTAGCCGTCGTCGGGAAAGTGCAGCGTCTCATCGGACGCCTCAAAGGTATGCGCGCCAACGCCGCGCCAGCGCGCCGTCTCGCTGCGGACCACAACCGCGAGGGTCAGGGCAATGGGCTGATGGGTTGCCGCGCCCATTGCGTCCAGCCGCCCGAGTGCCGGGTGCCCGGCTGGCACGATCGTGTCGGCGACGCTATCGCCGTCGAGGTCAATGTGGGCGGCGATGCGGAACACCTCAACGCCCGGCGTGATCTCCTCATCGATGTAGCGCGGACCGCTGGTCAGCGCGTTGAGTGTCATGCGGCGCAGCACGGGCTGGTCGGGAAACACCGTTGAGCTGGGTGCAACGTAATAGCCGCGCACGGCGAGGTCACGAATGCCGGCACCGGGTATCGACGCATCGGGTGTCTGAGCGCGCAGCGTTAGTCGCGCGGCTTCGGTGTCGCCAACGAGCTGCAATCGATTGGCCTGTGGCGCAAACGCCTCGGCGCTCGCGTAACGCAGTGCCAGTGCATGGCTGTCGGTTCGCGCCGTCACGCGGCATCCCCAGGCGTCCGTGGTGGTGCGAACCTCGACGGCCCGCAAGAGGTCCGTGGTGAATCGCGGCGCACACCGCGCGGGCAATGCAAGGCCCGCTGGGTTGGGATCATCGGCGCGCGCGCCGCCCTTGATAACCGCGGCATCGCGAAGGGCGCCCCAGTGCCCGGCCATGCGCGCGTCGTCACGCAGAAACCGGATCGCGACGTCGGCCTGTTCCTGCATCTGCGCGAGCGTTTCGGTGCGCGCGTAGTGACGGCTCGATACGACGAGCAGCTGCACCACGGCGCCCAGTACGATGCTGCCCATCAAGGCGGCCACAAGCAGCTCAACGAGCGTCAGCCCGCGCTGTCCCAGAGGTGCTCTCATGGCGCTGCCACCGACAAGCGATAGCGCGATGTCGTCGGCCAGAGCGGCGCCTGCCAGGTCACGTCGATGCGCAGGCTGCCATCCACGGCGCGGCGCACGCCGAGTTGGCCTGCGGGAAGCTGCGCACGCGCACGTCGCCGCCAGGTTTCCGTGATGTTCTCGCCTGCGGCAAGTGCGGCGCAGGCCTGTGTGTTGCCGGCCGCGCAGGCATTGGGTGTGGCGAGACTGCCGACGCGCGCCGCGGCCAACGCCTCGGCAACACCGCGTGCCAGGGTCACCGCGTGCGCGGTGTGGATGCCGTGCTGGTGTTGCTGCCAACTGCGCGCGAACAGCAAATAATTTGCACCAAGCGCCATGGCGATCACGGCAGTTGCGATGAGCACCTCGACGAGGGTGAAGCCCTGTTGATGCAGCGAGCCCGGGTGAACGGTCACGGGCATGTCAGTGGCCCCGTGCTCGTGCCTGCGGGTGCAAACCGCGCACGACCTGTGAAGCTCACAACAAGCACACGTGGCGTCACGCGACCGGCGGCGTCGCAGGAAACGACGCGGCCGTTGGTGGCGCGCCGCAGGTCTCCGCGGAAGGCATAGCGGGCCCGGTTGCTCGCCAGGCGGACGTTCGGTGCGGCCTGGTGCACGGACAGGAGCGGCTCGGCGGCGTCTCGCTCTGCAGGTTGGTCGCCATCCGAATTGACGAAGCTGATCCAGCCGGCGGACCAGTCGCCACCCGAGCAGGCCTGCGCGTCGTCAGAGGCGCAGACCACCACCACGCGGTTGCGCATCACGGCCTCGTGCCGTGCCCGGTGCAGATCGGTGTGCAGCGCCTGAAGCGGTGCGGTGACCCGATGCCGGGCCAGCCATCGGTCGAGAGGCGGGGCGCCAATGGCGGCCACAACGGATACCACGGCCAGCACGACGAGGAGTTCGAGCAGCGTGACGCCGGCGGGTGGGGGACGCATGGGGAGCATGGCCACAGGTTGGCAGCCCAGGCGGCCCACTGCGGGCCGCGAATGGCCTCAAGATCGACGCATTCTGGCCGCCAGAGAGCCCGGCGGCGCTGAAAAAACCGCGCGATTGCGCATTGTCGCCGCCGATCGGAATCCCTATAATCCGTCGCCCGCACCGTTGCCGATGTAGCTCAGTTGGTAGAGCAACGCATTCGTAATGCGTAGGTCCGCAGTT
>ERZ1740065.621-NODE-621-length-19545-cov-11.852745_pt1 | contig 19545 bp, 13 predicted proteins | sample MGYA00581738_ERZ1740065 | MGnify/ENA primary metagenome ERZ1740065 (study PRJEB43018, sample SAMN04849749) | marine metagenome | isolation source: floating plastic debris | place: Pacific Ocean | collected 2008-09-01 | study: EMG produced TPA metagenomics...
TTTTTTTTTTTTTTTTTTTTTTTTTTTTTTTTTTGTTTTTTTTGTTTTTGTTGTTTTTGTAGTTGTTGTAGTTGTTGTAGTTGTAGTAGTTGTTGTAGTAGTAGTAGTAGTAGTAGTAGTAGCAGTTGTAGTAGTAGTAGTAGTTGTAGTAGTGGTAGTAGCAGTAGCAGTAGTGGTTCACATACTTTCACCAGAGGTGTCCTGATCGTTAGCCCGTGAATCCTCTGGTCCGTTTAGTTTCGGGTCAGAGCTAACCTCCGATTCCTCTGAAGTATCAGCCTCTTTACTCTTTGCTTTCTTAGACTCTTCTAGTAGCCAAGTTGGCAGCACCGGTTTCTGGACGGGATTCTCAGGAAACTGGTGTCTGTGTGCGTGAGAGAGAGAGAGAGAGAGAGAGAGAAAACAGTTATACCACCTATCTGTGAAAGTACATCAATGCTGTTGGCATTAGGTGAGGGGAGGAGGAGCTAGAGGTTAGACTTGAGAGGTGAGGAATTAGGTAAGGATGAGGGTGAAGGGAGAGATGTCAGGGTTAGATGTGAGAGGTGTTTGGGGTGAGAGGTGAGGGGTCAGAGGTTAAAGGTGTAAGGGGTGTAAGGTGTAAGAGGTAAAGGGTGAGATGTGAAAGGTGTAAGGGGTCAGAGGTGAAGGGTGAGATGTGAAAGGTGTAAGGGGTCAGAGGTGAAGGGAAGTCACCTCACCTACTGAGCAGCAGTTTTTTAATGGACTTTATTTCATCTCTGAGCTGCTGAGTATCTGAGGAGTTTGTGGAGTTGGATGCAGACTGCAGTGTCTGTAACGTCTACAACAGCAGACATAGATAAACATAACGCCATTACGCCATTACGCCATTACGCAAGAACCTTACTCCACGCCACAACGTCACAACTTCCTCCACTCAAATACTGTTGAGCGAATCAGAAGTAAACCTCCCAAACTGAAACCTCTCAGTATTTGAAACCAACAGCCGATTCCGACAGAGCCATCAACTAGGGATGGATGAGTGTGTTAGCACAATTGTTACGATGATGAATACCGTAGATATAAAATAATAATTGCGATTGAACATTGAATTTTTGAAATAAAATATCATTTGTATTCATTTTACGATACATTTACGTTTAATAGGGTGGAAACTACTTGCAGCAGGTGCAAGATCGCAATTTTTACTCATGGTCCTTTATTTTACGCATTTATTTGTCTCACCATTATTTTTACGTATACAGTACCTCAGAGCAGCTCTGTGATGTCTCTTGGAGTTGTGTGACCTTGGTACTAAGAGCTGACAGCGCATCTGCGTTGTCTTTCAGAGCGGTCTCCACCCTCTCATGATCGGTTGGTTCACCGGTTAGGAACGGCAGCAAGTAGTTCTATAAAAATAATAAATTCATTGCATCTTGACAGCAAACCGTGTGAGGCTCAGACTGTAAAATAAGATTTGATAGCGACAGAAATGTTAACGCTTCCTTCAGACTCAAGTAGAAATCAAAACTATGACGATATAACAAAAGCGATCCAACAAATGGGAGGACAACTCCTATATAATCAATAACAGGCATAACTTCTATAGTCCAATCTAATGATAGCGATGATTTTCTGTGACGGTTCTCACTATATCGTTATCAAATCTGTCTCTACAGTAGTTTTCGATCCACAGCTGATTCAGGGCTGCATGCTGGTAACTAACACACATGTCGTAATAAATATAGACTCATATGATGGTTAAATCTCACCTTATATATCTTATAGCAGCCATACAGTGTGCCTCCCAGTAAAAAGATCAGGAATGAGAAATCTCGAACTCTGCTTCTTGGTGCCGGAGCTACAAACACAGCAACAGTCTGGCTACAAAATCATCTGAGATAGCGGAGTTAGGGCAGCAGACAGCCGCAGGAATAGAGTCAAAGGCGTACAGCAGCAATGATCATGGAAATGTCTATGACACGGAAGACATGTGTAGCGACGATAAATCATTCATACTTCAATGGAAAATGTTCAGCTAATCAGCCACATGACAGGTTGATACAGGTTAGTGGAATACCCACACAGCGGGTGATGCTGCCAGCAGCAGCGGTGTGACTAGCCGGCCAGTCAGAAAACATTCATGGAATGATAAGACTGGCAGGAATGAGTCTGGCATCTATACGTACTATTAGTAGTAATCGAGATAGTCGCAGTGGCGAGAAGTGTGTTAGAATACTGATGATCGTTGTAACTTCTAATACGAGGCACACATAGGCAGAATAAACAGAGAATTTCTCTTGGTATAAAACCCGTCTCAGAAGAGGGTGCGGAGGTGTGAAAACTAGACATATATCATAGTGATCGCTGATAGCATGATGAGGGACCGTCATGATCACTGAATGTCTAGGTCTATGGTCAGCCGTAGATATCGCAGTCAGAAAGACTAAGTATTACATGATATTGTGTTCTCGAATTGTAAAAACATTCTCACTAGGCTTCATGCATAAAACCAAAGGATTGGAGACGACTGATAGTGGCTATGTCAAAGAGAGTCAGTAGATGCATATGACATAATTGAGGAGTGACAAGGAAGGTTATACATGATTTTAACTACACTCATAAGTTATATGATATATATATATATAACGAATTTTAACCACTCACCCTCTGTGCTATGAATCATCACGCAAACTTACCCGAATACTGAGACCTGAGGTTAGTTTGTGCTCTAATGAACGCTTCCGATATCTCATCATCAGTCAGCCCTGTATGAAATGTATGCATATATAAGACACCAGCAGCAGATGTGTATAAAGGACAGGACGGACAGGGGAAATGTCTGCTACGTTACATCGTAAATGGGGGCAGGTTGACTGATAGTTACCTTTCTTCTTGAGAAATTCCTTCTTATCATCAGTAGAAGAATAAATGACTGACCTACTCTGCAGAAACTGGGTTGCAGCCTTCACCTGTCATACATGAAAAAGTTAGTAAAATTTCGCGTCTAGATAATTGTTTAGCAGCAATGGGAAAATCATTCTGTAAGTACACCGTGCAAATGATATCACGCATCAAGAAGCGGAATAGTGAGCTGATAAAAATCTGCAAATACCAATTGTTCACGGTCTTTGAAGTTTACGATAGAACCAGAAGAGTGTTCTCCTCCCTCCGCCATAACTTTATCAGTGTGTTACAGTGAATGCATGCTGTTGCAATCAGAGGTCAGAAGAAAAAAAGAAGGGGAGCAAGTAGTGCTGCACTTGCAGAACTCACAAGGGGATGCTGTGCGCTAGAAAGTCAAATAATGGACTAACTACTGGCTACTTCCTTTCCGTACTTTCTATTGGTCAAACGGAGAATGATAAATTAAAGATAAAATATCATTGGTCAAAAGTTGATAGAGGAACGCCTTCCGTCCCCGCGGGAAGACAGATGTAGCGTTAACCTTGCTACCTACTATGTACTAGGATACCGCCAGTATTTTCCCCTGCCTGTTACTGGGTCTTATCATGCCTCCTTTCAAAGTATGCTCCAAAACTGATCAGCCAAGATATGGGATCGTTGCATCATCGCTTCAGGAGTTGATAGGAAAAGGTACTCTATCCTGCTTTAGTTTAGTGCTGTTTCATCAGTGCCATCTACTATCCTTTGATTTTGTTTAGGTGTTGAAAAGCTTCAGATGCATCCTGACCGAGTGAGAGTTCAGCTCGAAGATGGTACAATTGTCGAGGATGAAGATTATTTTGCATGCATTGACCCAAATACCGTACTTGTCTTTACTGGTGACAAAAAAAAACACAACTCACAGATGACTGAATTCTCTGTGTCACACTATTTCAAATCTGTTGCTACTTTTTTTTCCAGAGCAGCTATTGCACGATGATCAGGTGGATGCAGACTATAATGTTACTGGACAAACAGGGAACCAGGCAAACCTCCTCACTCTGATGGTGATGCTGAGAGATGATCTCGCGAACATCATCAGGTTCTCTATGAAGGACCTGGAGGTATGTCGCAATGCTAGTTGTCTCCTCACACTTACATTCTATCAAATTAATCTCCATAGGTCCATTATTATTTCATATGATCCCACTGGACTGACCAGATTGTAGTACAGAATTAATCACCTTCTCCCATTGCTGAGACTGCTTGGCAGGCATGGTTTCATGGCATGATACTTTGAATGCCGCAGAAATATCATAAATCACGAATTGTTAAGTTTCATCATCGCACTCGTTGCACCATGCAAATTATGGGCGTATGAGATTCTGCTCAAATTTCACGATTTCTGAGTGCTTGGGCATGAGGTGATTTACCACCCCATTATGACCTATGGCTCCGTCTCATAACAAAGTACATGTACATTAATGTACGTACCATAGACGACAAGTCTCCCGTATTTACTGGGGGGGGGCTCCTAATTTTGCTGCCAGAATTTAGGGCTAAAATTGTTTTCATTTGCATCCTAATGTTCTCATGCAGCTCAGCAGTCAGTCTCATGCAGCTCAGCAGTCAGTCTCATGAGCTGAACTCTAACGTGACAGAATCGTAACTGTAGAGGGTAGGGATTCTGAGCTGTGGATTCTCAAAGTTCAGAAAAACTGAATCTCCAGTATTTCATCTATAGTACATACGAAATTGAGAAGAGTACAGGCATTTACATGTTGACTGAACTGGTAGACGTTTGATTTTGTCATTAGTGGTTGTAGTTACGATCCATGAGGGTTGGTTAGATTGCAATTGGCATTGGTAACGTACTCTAACGCAACGTACGCTTTAACCAAATTCCATAGCAAAATTATGACGTTGACTTAGATAATGAGGGATACAGCAAAATCAGATGAAACTACCCACCACTTCATTCCACTCGCATGAGTGAAGCTAATTGCTTATATTTAGTCTCCGGATATCATTTGAGAAGATAAGAATGCCAGGCCATCACTGATGCCTTTCGTAGTGTGACTATGGCTTACAGCCCGGTTTTCGGGAGTGTGCTAACTTACACAGGGGGGAGAGGGATTGGGGTAGAAGCCATCTGATAAATCTAGAACTGATATGAGTTGGTAATTTTCCTAGTTTCGAATCTTAGTATTGTAATTGGGAGTTGTCCTCTCTTAGATGGCCAACATATTAGTTTCTCTATTTTCTTGTCTGATCGCAGTAGATTCCGTAAGAGCAGCCTTTCTTTATTGACACTTATAAACTAAATACGCCTGTGTTTCTAGTAATGTCTGAAGTGACATGGCTGGCTAGGTGCTCACACATGTGTTCTAATAGTTGAAACCTCCCTGACGCTCTTCTATACAAATATAGATGGTAATGCGATGGTACGTGTACTCATAGACACTCCTTCAACCGTACAGGTTGCATCCACATCTAAGTTTTAGTGACATAAATAGATGTTCCCTAAATACAGTGCAAAGCATTCTATGATCCATTCTCTGCGACTCAAAGGAGATTTTTGCTGCCGAAATAAGCAGACGTAAGGCAGACGTAATGTACCAATCAAACTCACTGATACTTTACATACTGATTACAATCATTGTGAGATTTTTAACTCTAGGTAGTGGCGAATGCTGATCCTAAAGAACTGATGAGTTGTCTACCCATGGCTAGAGATGATGTCATCAGCTTACAGGAGGCGTGTCACAATCACCTGGTGGAGAAAGAGAAGACAACTGACGCATTGAACCTCTTAGATCTCCACGGTCCGGATGGCGCCAGCAGCGGCCATAAGAGAGCTAGAGTCAGCTGAGGATTGGTCTGCCTGCCAGCAGCCTCTCACAGCGGATCTCTCGCATTGTCACCATCTTCACTCCTACCACTCCTGCTAGTGACTGTCCTGTGCAGTAGTAGTGCCAGGAGCTTCCCGCCTTACCATCGGTGTATCCATTACTTCTACTTACAAGTGCACATAGGTCTAAATTTTCCATCTTGCATACCACACTTTACACTGTACATAGTTTTTATTTCGTTAAATTGAAGGCCACGTGCCAAATAGGATGTCATTAAATAAAGCTGAAATACATCGTTGACTAGTGAACTAGGATCCCTGGGGCTTTCAGTCAGTCTGGTATCTCATACCTCTGTACCACGATGTGGACAAAAAAGGAAAATCATTGGAAAAATCTATTGCACAAAACGCAAAGAAATAAAAAGAATATCAACACAATGAACAGTGGAGTTATCGTGTTTTGTTTTAAAACGGACAGCTTCGGTGGCCAGCCCAGAGGTTTGCCAAAACAAATGACGGTTGATATTATGCAGGAATATCAGCGGAGAGGTGAGCAAGTAAAACTAGTTCAGCAGTACACAATGGCCTGTGATATCTCACAGCCCTGTCATCAGCTCCTAAAACCGAGCCGTGCCGAACATATCGCCTTCCTCAAGTCCATTATATGCCAATACATGTCACTATCTGAAAACAGACAGACCGGCCGTTAGGGAGAGGTATGGGACTCCTGCATCAAAACTACAATGACTATTGTACAACCGGAATTGATAGCGGCGGTCTTAGCAAAAATAGCGACTACAAATAATCGCTATCATTAGATTGCATTATAGATATCACACCCATTACTGTAAGCACAAAAATAAAAATAATTGCGATTGAGCATTAAATGCGATTTTTGATAATGCCAGTTTTTCGCATCGATTTTACAATGCACTTTTTGTCAGAATGTATGCAACTACTTGCAGGAGATGCAAAATAACAATCTTGCTCAACGCATTCGCTTCTCAGCAGGCGTTTTCATGTTTATTTGTCTTGCATTTATTTTCACCTGTACAGTATCCTTATATAGGAGTTGTCTTCTCATTAGTGGGATTTTCACTTGATAAGGAACTCTGATGATGGACATACTGTAGAACAGGATCTGACAGTGACGGTCTGACCGTAGCGAAAGTAGTGACCAATTGATTGCTACCATGTATATTACGCTATAGAAATGATTCCCATTATAACTTATATAGGAGTTGTCTTCTGATTTATGGGATCACTATCGTTAGATTGCTATCAGTTTGATTTCTTGATGAGTTTGAAGAAAATGGGAACACTTCCGTTGCTATCAAATCCGGTTCTACGGTAAGGTGCTAATGATGCTGGTTTCACTACACGACTAGTAACGGCTACTCACCACTACTGTTCTTTATCAGACCTTGTATCACGTACTTGAGATAGGTAAACAGCTCACAAACTGTGGTTATCTGCAATGAGAGGGCAACTCCGTATACCACTACAATCTCACTAGCGCCCAGACCAGTTACGAAAAATACCAAGTGCCACAACACGCAGTCATCACGCGCCTCGTGTTATTGTTTGCCCTCATTTGCCCTGCCATCCGATAACAAATTTTATCACTGATGGTCAAGCTGAAAGATCATTGGCCAATCAATCTCTGACCAGGAAATCCAGGATCTCTGATCTAATGCCCCTCTCACAGCACTAAGCAACCCAACAGCTGAGTGTATATGGCATGGCAGCCGCTACCTAAATTGCTGTCATCTCTCTCTCAACTCTGGCAGTCAACATGTGTGACGATTCCATTTAATCTCACTCTCACGCAGGCAGGACGGATTTCTAACTTACCCGATTCCTAACGAGCTCACAGATTTCATGCCACTGTGCGCTGTCTCCAAGTCGAATCTTGTGCGAACATTGACAGGTCCTCATTGTGAGAGAACAACTCCTGATGTAACACGGAGATACTGATTAGTCTCGCACCATGTATTACTCGTACGTGGAACGGAGAGTTAGACACTTACGTCTCAGTTCTCTTACTTTCAGCGATTGGCTCTATGCATATCGAGTTGTTCTGGACAAGTTCCATGAGCTGGTCAGCCATCTGTAGACGGAGATATGCTTATGCATAAACAAGAACTGCCGGTGGTGGAGGTACAGATGGAAGAGCAAGGAGAATCATGTGTTTACTATGACAGCTGTAGCCTGAACTAGCAAACAGCCTGTAACCTGATAGTAACAGAGGACAGGTCAGACAAGACTAACTTATGATGTCTGCTGTATAAACTGTTTTTATACAAAGCATCATCAACATATCGCATTAGTACAGGTGTTCAGCTCGAGTTCTCACCTGCTTGTTCGTGAATGTGAGGCACGGTGTGACATCCTGTAGTAAAATTCGGGCTATGAAAGGCGAGTCATGTGACAGAGTGGGATTCTCTCTCCACTTCTGGAATAACTCAAAACCTTCCCGGTCATCCTGAAATAGATTCGTGACGTCAATCAATTTGTGTCCATAAATATCTGGAACTAGACCAACAGAGTAATACAATTTCGCGAAGTGACACTAGAATGACTACTTGCTACAACAGAGTTATGGAAATGATTGCGGCAGCTCCTCCAGAACTGAGTGGGCCTAATTGAGAGCCTCCGAAACAGGCTACTTCACCCTGGCATGACCTTGGTAAACACTCACCATCAGATCTGTCCTAGGAGGCTCTGGTGCAGGCTTTGTAGCATCAAACACGAAGTCTGTCTCTGTTTTGACTATCTGGTGACTAGTAGATCGTTTGTGAGTCTTCTTAAAGCTCAGTTTCCTGGCAATCGAGCTCTCACTGGGAGCTACAACAGTTCAAACGTTCCATCAAACTAGTTTGATTGGCTAGTCATAAACTAGTCCTAAATGGTGACTGAATGGATAGGAAGCGCTAGTTATATCTCTAACTAGGAATCAGGGGGTTGGGTTGGGGTTTATTTCTACCTTCTTTAGAAAGTTTCCTGTCGATCTGAGGGTGTAAGTGACGGTTGGGTTCACTTGGTGTAGACGTTAAAACCAGAGCTTTCAGCGCCTGCACTTCCGCCTGCAGCACCTCGACCTGTCATCACAACAAACACCTGCAGGTGCTTGCTTTTCTCTCTCGCGGTCCAGCGAACAGATAACATGGTGGGAGCAGGCTGTAGTTGTTTCGCTGTGAATACTTACACTACTCTGAGACTCGGCCAGCAGTTTCTCTGTGTGCATGCGCTTGACATTGGCGTCCTGCACCATCTTATTCGCCTCCTGAAATCAGCGTATCAGCATTACATAACGGATCAAAGAGTCAGTGACACGACCTCGGAGTGGCTGCCACTGCCTCAATGCGGGAGTTCATTGTTTCATCTGCTTGCGGAGAAATTCCTCTGGGAGTAAATTCGGGAGCTGAGCACTCAATGGCATATCATAACATAGCAGCTGGGGCAGGAATTTGAGCTATGTGAAATGATTTATGCCTCATGATGTAACTGCATCATAACTGCACTGCAGTATTCAGCCAGGCAGCTGACCAGTGCTATGTAGCAGCAGTAGCATCATTCACTACTATCCCACGGTGACAGTCACTCCGAGTCATTCAGGGTGATTCAGTTGTTTTACTACTTTACTGGCCAATCTGTATTGAATTTGCATGTTTATCAGTAGTCAAAGTCCGTGATTGGACGGAACGGAAATTCTTAGCGATTTAATTATAAGTACGTGAGAGGGACAGGCGAACCTCGAATAGACTGGCCGTCAGTTCCTCCAGCTCCTGCTCCATCTGATCTCTCACTCTCTCCAGCTTACCGCACTCGCGGTCCTTCAGCTGCAGCTCCTGCTGCGCCCGCATCAGCTCTTCCTTCAACTTGCGGTACGTCTGGTCCTTGGCCTCCACCATGGAGGTACTTCGTCTCCTCAGATCCCTGTAACGGAGAACCGTTGTCTTACCAACCCATGGGAAACATCCAGTTACCCGTCAACTCATTGACACAACAAGGTGTCAACACCAAGCATGTGATTGCTGGTGTGCTATGAGCTGGCACACACAATGAAACTCGGTCTCACGAAATGAGCTGGGCCAAAAATGTAAATAGAGTGGACTGGCTAGTATTGGCTTTCTGCCAGGAACAGCTGGCAAGGGGGTGACCAACTCGGTACATGATCTGCTATCCATCACTGCAGCCTCCCTCCATACGCATCTACTTACAATACACCTACAGTACATCCACAGTACACCTACAGTACTTATAGTACATACGGTTGCACTTACAGTTTCACCTACAGTACTTACAGCATCATATAGCATTGATATGGGTCCCAAAAATTACAGAGTATAATAGACATGTTCATACGGTATGTACTACAGCCCAACCACGAGAAACAAACACCAGTACATGGTGAGTGTAGTACATATTCAACAATTCACGCGATCTACCAATGATTTACTATCTGTACGCGAGGTAGATACTGCGCCGAGCGATAGGAGGAAACTGATACACGTACAGTTCCGACAGCTGATAAAGTAACTGGCTCAGAATGAAGAGATATCAATGCAAGTCTTTATGACTGAATGACACTGTAGTATCAGAGTGTGGAATTACTGACCGACGAGCGGCGAGAGGGAGAGAGTGTGTGATCGAAGAGTAATGGGCCAGTGATTCCATGATGTATACAATCTTTGATGCAGTGCCAGTATATTTATCTCGTGACGCAATTCGAAGTGATAAACCATTACAACACAACACTAGGCACAAGATAAAGCAGGTCCAACAGTCAGGTTAGGGAGAGAGTGAGAGAGAGAGAGAGATCGTGATTTGTGAGGCGCGGCAGTCAATAAGACAAGAAGCCGACACGGGTAAACAATAACAACAGGCAGCGGGTATGGATGTACCAGTCTGTGTCACTGCTCGGCACACATAGGCAGACAAACAGCCAAACCACTTAGTGTAGACAACTGTCACGGGCCAGCACTGGATGGTACTGCTGCCGGCAGTGATAATGCCGATAATGCTGCCGTTATCACAATCTCATTGGCTGATAAGAATTTACAGCCTTGTGACCTCTGCTATTCATAAATCTGTGACATCGGCCGGGAACAAACGCCGAGCAACAGCAACAGTGACAGCTGCTACACATGTTTTCACAAGCCTAAATATAGATGAAAATCTCCTATCAAAAATAGCGGTCACACTCAGAAAAACGCAGTCTCTCGGTGAACAAACAATGGATTTCACAGAACCACTTCACACATGTTCCTGCTATGGAGAGCTGGAGGCAAGCAAGCATGCAGTGGCATCATGATGGGCTACTCGAGTATCCAGCATATAGAACTGTTGGTCATACCATGCCTCCTCCTCCGTAGTAGTCGGCACCTGTCCCTCGGTAGTAGACAGTGTGTGTCCCTCTGAGTTTGACCCACCGAAACCACTGTCAGAATCTGATTCCTCATCCAGACTCGACACGGCAGTGTCGTCATGTAACAACATCTCCGCCGGCTCGGACTGCCCCTTCACCACAGCATCTACTGCCTGTATATGAAGCTCGTTCACGCTGCTGTGACGTCTGGTGCGTAGGGGGCGCTGTATCTCCAGCGACATTTCACCATCGAACGCTGACATGTCTGGTTCCTCTGGTATACAGTAAACTATAGCATCAGACTGCCTCCTCTTCAGCGCCACGCTCATCGTAGAGTGATGCAGTGTGTCTAGGTTCTGGATTAATATTCCACAGTGCGCGAGTCGTAAATTAACTCACAACCTCCGGTCCTCACTGACTTCTGGTGCAATCGACAACTATTTACCACAATGTGTTTTGATTTTTACTCGTCTTCAGCAATGCAGATCGCCCTTCCCGTTGGCAATGGCAACAACTACTGATCAGTGGCCGGTACTCACGGCTTGAGAGAGCTGGTTACACTCTATGACCTATGACCCTGGGTCAAATGAAGCTTCGTAGTGTCAGCCAGTAGCCATCGCTATAGGCTGGCGAGTTGGGCGTACCGATTGATTGGGTACATAATTCAGATATCAGAAATACTCCCCCAACCAGTGTACCGGTTGCAGATGAGGATGCGCTGAGGATGAGTGTAGAACACATGCACGCCAACCCCATTACATGATACAAAGCAATCTGTCTGGCAATCAACATCGGCATCATTCTGTAATCACTACAACACAATCGTCTGTCTCGGCTTCTACTGAACAAACTGCCGCCCCCCCACTCCCCCCCTCCGCCATATGTGTGAAGCAGCTTGGCAGCGGTGCAAGAGAATTCTATCGGAGAGAATGTAGAATCCTGGCACTATCACAAAAACGACTGATAGATGGGGACCGCAGACTGCCAAATAGACACTCTATAGCATAGCTGATCATCTGAAGCTAAATCTCGCTGCAGCTGTGGACAGCAGAGGTCTCATGGTCAACTCCAGTATTAATCAGTGACACGCATGCTGAGATAGGCAGAAAGTTTTATCAACCAATGAGGAATAGCACGCTGCTCCGAGCAGAGTAAATCAGCAGTCATCCCAAACTGAACTAAGGTAGGCTAAGTAGACATGACCATAACATAAATGCGATAGCAAAGCAAATGATGCTGAACCCTGGCTGGTATGTGACGAGATAATGAGTAGCGGCAGAACCATGGGCGAGAGTCATGGGCGAGAGCGGGATCATCTGAGAGCCATTCGTCTATATCTAATGGCAATGATAACGCGGCAGGCAGGCCACTAGGTAGCGTATATACTTACTACTGCCTCAGCAGGCAGCAAATTGCTGACAAAATAAATATATCAACTGCAAAGCAGGAAAACATCATGAAGAAAAGAATGAATAAGGAACATTTTGTGAACGGCAGGAGAAGACAACTCTAGTATATAGAACTACCGTCTACCTACACCTAACCGCAGTCGACTGTTGATGCCGTGTGGGATATAATACTATGAGTAAGATAGAATATCTATTAACGGCTGTGATTAACAAAGTTGCACAATACGCCGGATACATGAAAACTGGGCCTGTGTGTACACTCATAAAGGCTAAGTCATTATGACGCTAGTGTGTCAATCCAAATCGTATCACTGCAATTGATTGGATAATCCAGGCTTTTAAGTAACTGTTTCTATGGAGATAAGAAACCGTTAATAGAGACATGTTTATTCCATAATCATACCAGGTAAGCATACTGTAGAACAGGATTTGATAGCGACAGAAATGTTAGCGTTTCCTTCAAAATTATCGAGAAATAAAATTGATAGCGACCTAATGATAGCAATCCCATAAATGGGAAGACAACTCTTATATGAGGTATAATAGGTATAACTTCTATAGCGACTTCTAACGATAGCGGTCATTTTTAGTTGCTATTTTCACGGTCGCTAGACCGTCGCTATCAAATCCGGTTCTACAGTACCAGGTAAGCATACCAGGTACGTGACAAAGAAAAAGCCCGGACCCTAGAGGCTGGGCCACACTAGCCGTATTTTCATCCATCAGTCACGAATGACAGTTTGCCGTAAATGACAGTAGCGTTCACACTAAACGCTACTCACGGTCATAACTTTTAAACAAACTGGCCGTAAAAATCTGGAAAGCCAATCAGTGATTTTCTCGGAATTTTATGCGGGAAAATATGCAATCGCGATTAGTTTTTATACGGTGCTACTGCAGTCCGGTATAGAACCTAATCGCGATTGTGTATTTTCCGCGAACTCGGCAGCCAATCAACAAACACTTTACCGGAAAGTGCCGGTGAAAAATTCCAACATGCTGAAAGTTGCGTACAGCAGAGAAAGTTGCCGGGTGCGAGCTAAAAATAGAAAAGAATGTGTGCCGTATGTGACCGAAGGATGAAAATACGGCTAGTGTGGCCCAGCCTATGCGAAAGTAAAACAATGGTATCAAAAGTACCAAGTTAACATGTCCATGTATGATGTCAAAACATCCTGCAAAACTATGACACGCCATTTTACTAGCTAATACAACTGAACATGAGAAGACAACTCCTAGGCAGCTCGGTACAATTTCCTGTCTTACTAATCATACGGCAAGTCTACACCTAACCTTACAGAGATAGATGGATAGCATGCTCATTACTTCACTATAGACAGAGATGTCTGAGATGAAATCTATCGTACCGTAAGCATTATTACTAAGCTAAACTATCATGCTCTCCTATCCCACATTTTTGGAAAAAGTTGTTAAGTACACTTAAAGATTATACACAGCTTTGTGGCTGTTGGTTGGGGGATTATTGATCGTACATACATGCGACAATTCATATTTCAGCTGAAGATTTCATGCCCTCACTGAACTAGCTAGTAGCTAAAACAGGAAATCTCTGTGTTTTTGAGGCTTTTCAGATCACAAAAATTGAATACACAAATATTTCTCGGTTCCATTGATTGTCTATATACTAATTGCAAGAAACGCAAAAATTTATTTCTACAAATTTTATCACTGATGAAATTGGAAAGATCATGCTCGCCAAAATTTCCTGTTCTACAGCAGCTATCGTTGGTACCTATGTTGAGTAAAACTGGAACAAAATGTGTGTAAACCAGAGAATTCCGTAGAATCACTTACAGCAGTTTAGAAGCAGTCAATTAGCTGACACACAGCATGAGGTCATCATTCAGCAGTACTGTTATTGTTCTCTGATTACGCTCTGAACAGAGAAAGACGACTCCAAATTTAAATGTACACTAGAGCAGTTTTCTTCTTATATCATTCATAGATCACGGAAATCAACTTATCGGCAGGTTTGATGCATCGCGGGAATAGAACGGCAGCTCAGCATGCAGCACAGCAGTGAATGCATCAGGTTGTTCTGATAGGTGATTTCCAACCAGAGGAATTTCTTTCTATATCTATCTAGTTACGCAGACGCGGCTACAATTCTTTGAGACTAGACTTTTCCAAACCCAGACCTATGACTTGTGACCTATGACCTCTAACCTATGAAGTGTGACTGAGATCAGTAAACGTATAATCTACTAGGCTACCGTGTCACAGCGTGTGACCGAGGCCTGCCTGTACTACGTGTATACAAGCATGTGATTAAATAGCCTTATCTAGAGCATACATCAGCTCAACCATGGTCCAAAACCTACAAGTATCACGGGCTTACGCTACTGAACTCCACTGCAACAAGCATACAGGAATCAGTAGATATGACACCGCTGATCTGTGGCGTATTTGGTTGTCAGTAACATCTGGTATACGACTTCCCTCAGCAGAGCTGGCCAGTAACTATCAACTCGCACTGATAGGCACTGGCCAGCTCACCAAGGTTACCGGCAACCAAATACACCACAGATTGGTCATGTGATATCTACTGATTCCTGTATGCCTGTAGGAGTATAAACTAATAGTGGAGTTGAAGAACTAAAATATTGCTATCATTGAACTAGTCTACAGTATCAGAGTCGTGGTCATTGCATTCATCACTCGTACAGCAGAACAAAAACCGTTCAACTAATGCTACGTATCACGAAATGTTTGTGAACTTCATTTCAGCTTACTCTGATTCAGAAAATTCAGTTCAAATGTGTTCAATGCAGTGCATGTGTACTAAGTATAGACCAACATTTGAGGCTGCATTAGATACTGAGTGTCAAAGTTATCAGCTGTCCGAGCGGTTCATTCTGATCAGAGTACTTGCAGAGCGATATCAGGACTATAAAACTAGTAGCTAGCTAACTACTGAATCTGGCCATGAGTTTTTTAGGCAGGATAGCTGCAAGTTTTTGTAGAATGATGATAGAGAACAAGTTCTAGGAACATTATAAATGTCGAAGCAGTTGCAGCGCATATCATTTCATAATTTAGGGCACTACACTACATCCTCAGACAAAACATAGCGGAACCAACAAAAACCAAACCTATACTAACAATTGCACAACCATTGCCATGCTATATTGCACAGCAACTAACTCACCACATCATCCAATTGAGTTAAAATTACTACCAGATAAATCGTCGCATAGAACGTTTCAGGAAGGAAATAATAGTCGTATCTCTTACTCGTCACTACCATGTTGAGCATCCAGTAGATCCTTCGATTTCTGCCGCAAATATACTTTTTGATTCTCCGCAAATGCATCATCTTCTTCATCATCCGTAGAATGTTTCTTCATCTCATCAACAGACAAATTCAGATCCTCTTTAGCATGATTTTCTGGCATTTCACTTGTGTTCTCCATTGGTAAATGGCTGCATAAAGATTAGTATAAATATGGTCAGAAGTCGGCTTCACTAGCTCACGAAAAACAGGACACAAGGTTGCGAATAGCAGAAACATTATAGATGCGGAAAACCATTTTAAAATCTAATTATTGAAAAAATTCGCACCGATAACTTCAGACTTTTAGGCAGGAGACTCATTAAACACGGTTCCCTGCTGTGAAAAATAAAAACAGCATAAGGGGTGTTGTTAAGTACCTTTAGCTCTCGGAAGCACCGAGATAATGACCGGAATCGCCGAGAGTGGAGCTGCAACATAGACGTAGTATAAGAAACCTACTTTACTCCATCGAGCTAATAGGAGCCCGTGCGTCCATGGTGTTAGTCCATTGTTTCACGGAATTCTATATAATAAAACTATACATTAAAACCTTGAGAGATCATCGCCACCGTAATATAACGGAAGTCGCTTGGCGACACAGAATTTTGCTAGCCAATCGTCTTTGGCCAATCTACTCTCCGTTATCGTTCCTCCACTGCAGTAGTACTTGGCACTTGGAACGGTAGTGGTCAAAGTCCAAGTTAACGCACTTGGAGCTGGAGGCTGTCGTTCAACGCATTGTTGACTAGTTCAGCCTCCACGATAACCACGCAGCTGGCCGCCTCAACTTGCACTTTTCAGACCTTTTTATCTACTTACAAGCCACGCAGCACATTTGAGGTAGGTAAACGCCTGTGTATTATCTTTCTCTGCCTGGACTGGGTTCTTGTTCCTCGGGTTTGCAGCTCCGATCGCCATCTAGCGTATGGTAAACGGCGATAGATAGGGCGCTCCCTCTACCATTAGTTTATCTGGCTTTCTGCTTCTCGTGAGTGATTTTCGTGTAGGTCTGGTGATCGCTCCCATAGGGTTGCGTTTTTTTTGTAGACCAGCTGCTCGATTTCTACCTACTCCGATATGGCAGAAGCACATGCTGCTGTAGCGTTTTCCTTCAACGTTACAAATGAAGGTCTGGACGTTAAATATAATCACGAAGCGTTGAAAGCAGTGTTTCACAGTGGTGTCCACTCATGGAAGCTGAGGGCTATACGGTTCAAGGTATTTTAGTCATCGATTCTGTCAGTATCGACTGGCTCGTAGCTCTCATCAGTCAAGTGATGAGTAGATGAAGTATGGACATTCGTTTGGTTTTGTAGAACCATTGTATAAATATCCTATACCCAGCACCTCCAATGAGCCTGTTCCTACTGACAGCCATCGTCATGGGACTGCAGCTGTATACGGACACAGATCTGTCCTATGGATCTGTGGACTATGTTGCCAGTTTCTTTCCTGAGTGAGTATGGTCACCGTCGACTCTGTATATCTCCGTCCTAATCCTATAGCATCTGACAAACATGTATGAGCAATCACTCTGTTCTTACTCATTCAACCTGTTGCTTCATCACAACAGATATCACAATATTCTACTGGATTTACATCCCTGCTATGCGATGATTATGAAAGCTGACCATGTGACTGCTAGTATTACCTAATATGCATGTGCTTGAAAAACGCTATAGCAGTTTTTGTTATCATTTTGGCAACCACCACAAACTGATAGTGAAGACAAGGCTGCTTGAGTAGCTAGTAGTACAGAGATCCCCCTTGCTATTCTGCTACTGTAACTTTTCTCACATATCTCACCCTTTCACCAGCTCCCTTCTCCCTCCCCCCTCTCTCTCTCTCCCTCTGTCGCTGTTACGCTAACTGTATGTTTTCTCTCCTAGGTGCGTCCATGAGCAGTGTGAGATCATGGCAGCGTTGTTCTTCGGTATTGCTGTCTGGATACTCTACGTACTAGTGTGGCGATACACACTCAAGCTGCTGCTGCTCAACCACACCTGGATGTACGGTCAGCATGGCAAGATGAGTCTGCCCAACAAGCTCTGGGTGCTGCTCGTTAAACTGCTCAACGGCAAACACCCACTACTCTACAGCTACCAGGCAGCGCTGCCGCGGCTACCCGTACCTAGCCTACAATCCACCCATGATAGGGTACGTAACTACCCGTCCCGTAGTGCCGTCCATAACCAGTGTACATGTAAATAGTAGTAGTGATAGCAGTCGGACCAGTCACATATCCATTCATTTCACTAACGAGAGAACACAGCTATTGGTTGATTGAGTCACATGTCACTGAGGCTCAGTAAAGTTCAGCTATATTATACTTACTTAAGGAACACTTGCTCTGGTACAGCCTGCCAGTGTTATTGACTGCTGCATTCAGGTGAATGATCTGTATCAATGAACCCTTCATTGATACAGTATACTGGTCAATACTGGCCGATCAGTGAGAAAGCAATGCTGGCCAAAGTCCAACTCACTTACTAAACATAGAAATACGATTGTCTGACTGGTGTTTATTACATCTCTTGCTCAGCTTGCTCTAGAGGATTGAGAGTAACTTTAGTTCGCATCTTCAGTACCTGCAGTCGGTGCGCCCTCTGTTGAGTGACTCAGAGTTCAAGCGAATGACGCAGCTCGCTGATGAGTTCTTTGGTGACGTGGGTAAGAAACTGCAGCGCTATCTGATTCTCAAGTCGTGGTGGTCGACCAACTACGTGACAGACTGGTGGGAGGAGTACGTGTACCTACGCGGCAGGTCTCCTATCATGGTTAACTCCAACTATTATGGCCTGGTAAGTACGCTACTGCTTCCTCACACATGCCATAAGAAATTCAGTGTTTTGGTTATCCTCCCTCTGTTCGTTACATCGGTCATAGCATGGCAGGCCACTATCTGCTAATCAATGGCACCTACCACTCTGTCTATACTCCTCCAGATGACCAGTGACCTATCAGCACAACTAATCAGTGTTCAGATCCGCTGAGAAAGGCACTATACCTTTCTTTGATGGGGTAGGAGGGTTGCACTGCAACCATACTAGCTGTATGACCACAGGGACTACTAATGTAGAACATCAGAACAGGGATGGACAATAGTCATATCTCTGCCGCTTTGATCACTTCTATTAGTTATACTAGAATGTCTGTACTCACTGACTTGGGCTAAATGATGTTGATTTGCTGTCAGATTGAATGGTATGTTTGAAATTAAAAAGCAGAATGATGAATTTGTAACCGAGTTGTGTCGGGTAGAATGTACGGTGATCGCACCGGTTGTTGCGGACACTTTTCAACTTTGCAGCTCATTATGGTGCAAACTTGAAATCCTCAACTTACTTATAGAGCCGGATTTAATTTAACCTAATGAGCCTGTGTTTCTATATTATATGGTGATAACTTTGTAGGATACGGTATTTGTACACCCGACCAAAGTGCAGGCTGCCAGGGCTGGTAACATGGTCTACGCGTTCATGACTTACCGCGAGCTCATTGACCACGAGACCCTTGAACCTGTGAGTACCAAACCGTTCAGCCAATCAGCATATGGCTCATTTGAAGCCAGCCAATCGGATTAATGATAGGTGCTTGTATTATTGAATATTCATAGCTCCTGGTGAACAAGACTGTGCCCCTAGACTCAATGCAGTACGAGAGGCTCTACAACACAACCCGTATTCCTGGTGTAGAATCCGGTCAGTATCGATCCCTCTCTCCCCCTCTCTTCCTCTCTCCCTCTCTCCCCCTCTCCCTCCCTCCCTCTCCC